>Ga0307516_10000602_pt1 | contig 48705 bp, 51 predicted proteins | sample 19_EM_MG_FD_203310 | JGI IMG/M metagenome (GOLD analysis project Ga0307516, IMG submission 203310) | Populus trichocarpa ectomycorrhiza microbial communities from riparian zone in the Pacific Northwest, United States - 19_EM | ecosystem: Host-associated > Plants > Roots > Unclassified | place... | reverse complement strand
GCCGCCGCCCAGCGGGCCTCCGCGGCCGCGTCCGCCGCACGCGCGGAGGCCGACGCCGCGGCCGCCGCAGCGGCCGGCGCGCGACGGGAGGCGGAGAGCGCCGCCGTCGCGGCCAACAAAGCCATCGTGGACGCGCAGAAGGCCAACGAATACGCCCGGCAGTCGGTCAACGTGGCCCGCGCGGCGATCAACAAGGCCGCGGCGGCCAAGGCGAACGCCGAGCTGACCAGGTCGGCGGCGGACGCGTCGGTGCGGGAAGCCGGTATCGCGTCGTTCCAGAGCCGGGTGGCCGGCCGCGCCGCGATCAACGCCCGGGTCTCGGCGCTGGGCATCGCGGATCCCGCCGCGGCGGCGATCGACGTCGCGTCGGCCTACGCGGCGACCGACAACGACGCGGCCATGGCGATCGACATCGCCAACAGCGCGGTGCTGATCGGCGCGGAGCAGAGCGCCAACGCCCAGCAGCACGCCGCCGACGCCGACGCCGCCACCGCGCACGCGACGGAGCAGGCGGCCAGGGCGCAGGCGCAGGTCAAGCCGGCGTACGAGGCGGCGAGGAAGGCCGCCGCGGACGCCGCCCGGGCGATCAAGGCGTCGAAGGCCGCGATCGACGCGGCGATCGGCGCCGCGAAGGAGGCCAACGGCGCCATCACCGCGGCCGGCGACGCCGCCGAGGCGGCCCGGCAGGCCAGCACCTACGCCAACGGCGCCGAGCGGATGGCCGTCGAGGCCGGCCACGACGCCGCCGTGGCCCGGCAGGCCGCCAGCAACGCCCGGGGCTACGCCACCATCGCCCAGAAGGCCGCGGACAACGCCGGCACGATCGCCAAGCAGGTGGCCACCGCCGCTGTGGCCGGCAAGAACGTGGCCGACGCCATGAAAGCCATCGCCAAGGAGATGACCACCCTCGCCGAGAACCTCACCGGCGCGGTGGACCAGGTCTACGAGTTGCGCGAGGCCGAGAAGCGGGCGCGCCAGACCTCGTGGATCAAGACCTGGCAGGACTCGGCGAACCGGTTCCTCGACAAGTACTACAGCGACCAGCCCGCACTGCGCGACTTCTACAAGGGGCTGGCCGAGGGTGCCATCGGCAACCTGGGCGGGCTGTGGCTGACCGGACTGTGCGCCTTCGGCGCCCCGGGTAACACCCCGGGCAACACCCCGGACTCCGAGGAAGCCTGCGACATGGTCGTGGACGGGGTCAAGCAGCTCATCAACAACCCCGGCTCGCTGATCCACGCCGAGGAGTGGCAGAACGGCGAGTACGCCAAGTTCCTCGGCCTGTGGACCTTCGACGTCGCCACGCTGGTCATCCCCAAGATCGGCAAGGTCGGCGCGGGCATCAAGCTCCTTGAGGACGGCATTCCGGCGGGCATCGCGAAGCTGCTCTCCGGCGAACTGATCGCCGGGATCAAGAACTTCGGCACCGAGGCCATGGAGACGGCGCTGCGGAAGCTCGGCTCGATCAAGCTGGCCAAGCTGCTGGAGATCGACATCGAGGTGCCGGCCAAGCTCAAGTTCACCCCGGTCGAGATCAACCTGCTGAAGATCACGATCGACCTCAAGGGGCTGCCGGACGTCGAGAAGGTCATCCGGGACCTCCCCGACGGCAAGAACATCATCGACGAGCTCGAGAAGCTGCTGGAGATCTGCAAGCGCGACAGCTTCGCCCCGGACACCCGGGTGCTGCTGGCCGACGGCGCGCGCAAGCCGATCCGGGACGTCCGCGTCGGCGACACCGTCCTGGCCACGGACCCGTACACCGGGCGGACCGGCGGCGAGACCGTCACCGCGCTGCACCGCAACCTCGACACGGAACTGGCCGACGTCACCGTGGCCGGGCCCGGCGGCGACCGGCGGACGCTGCGGACCACCCAGCACCACCCGTTCTGGAACGCCACCGCCGGGCGGTGGACCGACGCCGGCGAGCTTCAGCCGGGCACCTCGCTGCGGAGCGATCGTCGCGGTGGTGTCACGGTCGCGGACGTCAAGCGCTACACCGGCGCCCGGGAGATGTACAACCTCACCGTCGCTGACCTGCACACGTACTATGTCGTCGCGGGCGGCATGCCGGTGCTGGTGCACAACTGCAACGGCTTCGACCCCGAGACGGGCGGCCTCGACAACCTCACCTACGAGGCCATCGAGAAGGCGTACGGCGCCAACGGACTCAAGATCGCGGAAGGGGTCGACCACAACGTGGAGCGGATGCACGACGGCACCGCGACCTCCGCCGACCACGAGATCCCGGGCATCGGCCACAACCCGATGAAGCTGGCCGAGTACCTGTCCGGCTGGGTGGGCAAGGGCACCCACCGGGACGTCGTGACCGGCTCAACCGTGGTCCTGGACAAGACCAAGTCGGTGTTGATCGTGGAGAGGGTGGACCGGATCCACGCCTACAAGTACACCCAGGCGCAGTTCGACCACGCCAAGACCAGCAACGGAAACCCGAGGTACGTGCCCCTTGTTCCGTAAAGTGCGCCTCGCCGCGAGAGCCGACGGCGCCTACGTCGTCGGCTTGACCGTCCCGCAGACGAATGTGGTGCGCGGCTCCCTGCTGGTTCTCACCGAGCTGACGCTCTCCCCGGAGCGGATGACGGTCCAGTTCGGGTTCGCGAAGGCCGACCTCGAAGAGATGGTCGGGCGGCTGGATCCGATGGTGAGCACCGGCGCCGAGCTGGTGCTCACCGCCCGGGAGCTGCGGATGATCTACCTGGCGCTCTGGCAGGTGCCGGAGATGTTCGGTTCCGAGGAGGCGTTCTACATCCGGCTCGGCTTCTTCACGGAACAGACCCGCGGACTGGCACGCGAGATCCTCGCGGCGGTGGACCGGGCGCGCTGACTCAGCGGGGGACCGGCACCAGCGCGTCGCCGAAGAGGGCGCGCAGGCCCCACACGGCCAGGCCCACCATCAGCGTGCCGAGGAGGCCGAGGCCGAAGCCCGTCCAACCGTTGAGCCGCTTCTCCCGGACGGCGGCCCGGGACGACCACGGTCGTTCCCGGGCCAGCCACCAGAGCAGGCCGAGGCCGAGCGGCACGCTGGAGGCGACCCAGAACCAGAACCACTTGTTGCCGGTGACCGGGTCGGTCGCGGAGACGAGCGCCCAGAGGAACAGCAGGGCACCGGCGAGGGGGAGCACCTTCTTGGCCGAACGAATGGGTACCTCGTCGGGCAGTCCCCGGGCCTCGTAGGACCGCAACTCGGTGTCGAGGGCTTCCGCCTCAGGCCCCGAGTAGAACGTGGTGTTCTCTTCGAGCTGCGGATCGGTGCCGGCGCCGCCGTTGTCGACGGCGGCATAGTGCTGCCGCCCGTCGGTGGTGTGCCACAGGAGCACCGGTCCGGGACCGCCCGACGACTGCAGGCCCGACTGGAACGGGTTGAAGAAGCCGCTGTCGTTCTCCCACCGGTCGCCCCACTCGAAGTACGCGAGCCGGCCGGCCGCCATGTCGGCGCGGGCCTGCGCGGCGCTTGACTCCCGGGGCGCCGACCACCAGGTGATCCCGGCCCACGCGACCCAGCCCAGCACCAGGGCGACCCGCAGCACCTGCCACCAGGAGACCTTCGGCCGGCCGACCTCCCGCACCACCGCGTCACCCGTCACGGGCGTCATCGTGGCAGGTCATCGCAATGAGAGGCGCTGAGAGCCGGGTGCGCAACAGCATGAAAGGGCGGCTCGGGTGATCAGCGGGGATCGGCACCAAGGCCGCGTCGACCGCACGGTGGCTCGATCGGGTGGTCGTCGCTCACTCCAAAGGCGGAAACCTCGCGATCGGCCTGAGCTGAAGGCCGCCGGTCGGCTGTCCGAGAATGAGCCGTACCTCCGGCAGAATGACACCATCCGCTGTTCTTCGGTCACGCTACGCAGTAAGTGATCTTGTGTGGGAGGGGCGCTCGGTGGAGTTCGTTCGACGTTTGGGCCGCAGGCCAGAGGTGCGCGGAAGTCTGTCCAACGGCACCTGTCCCGACATCTTCGAGTTGAGCGACGGAAGGTTTGCCATCATTGGTACTGATATGACCGAGCAGCTCGACTCCGTCCTTCCTGCGGATGCTTCCCGTGCCGAAGATGAACGAATCGTCGTTATCTCCCGGGGAACCCTTGTTTTTGCCAAAAACGATATTCCGGACCAGTGATCGCTGCCGCGGGCTGATTCGGGAGTTGGGGTTCGTCTAGAGTGCTGCGGAGCCACCGCTTCCAGTGTGTGTACCGCAGCCGTGCCCTGGATGTGGTAGTTACATACAGTATCTGTGTGCTTACACATCGTGAAGGGTGGGCGGGTGGAGATCGTTCGTCGCCTGGGGCGGAGTCCCCAGGAGCGCGGCAGTCTAAATAACGCTACTTGTCCGGATATCTTCGAGTTGAGCGACGGCACCTTCGCCGTGATCGGTACGGACCGGACTGAGGATCTTGAGAGTGTGCTGCCGGACGATGCTGGACGGGCTGCCCATGAGCGCATAGTTGTGATCACCCGGGAGACCCTGGTCGCTGCTCGGATGGACATTCCGGTCATTTGATCACGCCGCCTCGGCCGGCTGGGGCCGATCCGGCACCAAGATAGGTCCCGCCGCGGTATTTCGCCCGTTCCTGGCCACGACCTTTTCGTACTCGGCGCAGATCTTGTCGACCCGTCGCGAGAAGGCGAACTCGGCGCTTTCGGGGTCGAGCTGCTCGCGAGCGCTCTCCGCCGCGTGCCAATAGGCCCGCATGATCGGGTTGGAGAACAGATAGCGCATGCTCTCGATGATTGATGCCTCGGTGTGGTTCTCCGACTGCAGGGCGGTGAGTTGGAACGAGTAGATGAGGTTGGCGTAAAGGAACTGGCGGTTGATGGTCGAGGGTAGGTCGGGGTCGAATGCCGGCCAGACCTCGGCCAGATCCTTGTCATCGATGCTCATCTTCACCAGTCCCTGATGGAGCATGCCGAGGCTGGCGTGGGAGGTACGCCGCAGTTCCGCGTGGTTGTGGGTCAGGAACTGCCGCTGGCGCTCGAGCTCCGCACGGTTCTGCCGTGCGGTGAGCACCACGGCGAGCAGCGCGAGGCTGCTGATGATCGAGCTGAGCACGCCGAACGTCTGACCAACGTCGCTCCACGTGCGCCACTCCTCGGAAGCGCCTTGGCGGGCGAGTACGGCGGCGACGCCTACGCCGGCGAGCAGGGTGGCGACCACGACGCCGCCGACGATCGCCAGCCATGTCGCGATGTGGCTCGCTGCCGTGGCCCTGCGCGCTTCGATGTGGACCGCTGGCTCTTCCATGGCGTCACGCTCCGAGGATGCGGCAGAGACCGTTGCGCACGCGCGACCGCTCTCTTCTATTCTTGCGTTCATATTGCATTGCTGCTTCAAGGGGCGCTAGCACGCGGGGATGAATGAGTTTTTCAGCGGCCTGGTATCGCATTGCCAGCTAGCACCTTGCGGGATGGCAATCATCCAGCTATCGGTTATGTGCAGATCATCAAAGTGCCGGCTGGATGAGCCATGTGGCTCGGGAGTGCGCAGAAAGGGGGCGACCGAACCGGCCGCCCCCGCTGTTGTCGCTTGCCGTGACGGCGAGCGTCAGGACTGGTTGGAGAGGTCCTCGACCTTGGTCGCCGGGTCGCCGTCGGTGGCGGCCTTCAGTTGCGGCACCAGGATGTCCAGCGCGTAGAGCAGCGCGTTCGGGCCGCTGTAGGCCAGCGCGCCGCCCAGCGGGGTGGAGAACGACGTGTACAGCGTGCGGTCCTCGGTCACGACCTTGAGCCGGCTGAACGCGGGGGAGGCCAGCATGTCCTTCTTGGTGGCGCCGTTGACGAAGAGCACGTCGCGGTCGAGCAGGTCCAGCCGCTCCTCGCTGACGTCCTCGGACTCGGTCTGCGCGGCGAAGCCGAGCGCGTCGAACAGGGCGCGGCGTGGGTCCTTGGCCGGGATCAGCCAGTGCTGGCCCTTCTCCGGGCCGAAGTCGACCACCAGGGTCTTGCCGGCGAACTGCGGGTTGGCGGCCTTGGCCTCATCGATCTTGGCGTTCACCTTGGCCACCAGTGCCTGGGCCTCGCTGGACTTGCCGAGCGCCTTGCCGGTGGTCAGCGTCTGCACGTCCCAGGGCGTCTGCTCGTCGGCGTAGTCCGCGGACTGGATGACGGTCGGGGCGATCTGGGAGAGCTTCTCGTACGTCTCTTTGTTGATCGTCTCGTAGATCGCCAGGATCAGGTCCGGCTGCTGCTTGATGATCGCCTCGAAATTGAGCTCCGCGGAGAACGTGGTCAGCTTCTGGTCGCCCAGCGCGCTCTTGACCCACGGGTACGTCGGGTACTCGGTGAACCATTCCCGGGTGCTCACCGGCACCACGCCGAGCGCCAGCACCGGGTCCTGGTCGTTCCAGCCGACGGTGAGAACCCGCTCGGGCTGCTTCTCGATCGTCGTGGAGCCGAACTTGTGCGCGATGGTGACCGGGAAGGCCGCAGCGGCCGAGCCGGAGGCGGCGGGGGCGGCGGCCGTGTCCTCATCGGACGCGCACGCGGTGACGGTGGCGGCGGCGAGCAGTCCGGCGGTGGCGACGGCGAGGGCGCGTCGCCACCCGCCCAGGCGGCGGTTCATCGATGGGGCTCCTAGTTCGGGGTCCGTTGGATCATTGCTAAGGTTAGGTTAGGCTACCTTTGCTTGCGCGACGGCCCCCGGGCCTCCCCTTTTCTGCTTTCGTGGCACCCATCTCAGGAGGACGACACATGCAGCGGACCCTGCTCGGCGGCAAGATCCATCGGGCCACCGTGACCCAGGCAGACCTGCACTACGTGGGTTCGATCACGATCGACAAGACCCTGATGGACGCCGCGGACCTGGTCGAGGGCGAGCAGGTCCAGGTGGTCGACATCGACAACGGCGCGCGGCTGGTGACCTACGTCATCGAGGGCGCGGCCGGCTCCGGCGTGATCGGCATCAACGGCGCGGCCGCCCGGCTGGTCTCGGTCGGCGACCTGATCATCATCATGTCGTTCAAGCAGGTCGACGAGAGCGAGCGCGCCGACTACGTGCCCCGGGTGGCGCACGTGAACGCCCAGAACGAGCTGGTGGAGATCGGCTCGGACCCGGCGGCGCCGGTGCCGGGCGCGGACGACCAGATCTCCGGCAAGGTACTGGTCCACTGAGCTACCCAGGGCCGGGGGCACCGCGATGGGCGCGCTGACGATCTGCCGGGACTGCTGCTGCGGCAGCGCCGACAAACACCCGGACACCGACCACGACGCCCAACTGGAGGCGATCCGCGGCGCGGTGGGCGACCGGCACCGGGTACGCGTGAGCGAGTGCCTGCGTGTCTGCGAACGCTCCAACGTGGTCGTGGTGCACCCGACCCCGGCCGCCCGCCGCGCCGGCGCCCGCCTGGTCCACCTGGGCGACGTCCTCGACGACACCCTGGTCGGCGCGGTGGCCGCCTGGCTGGACGCGGGCGGCCCGGGCCTGGCGGCCGTCCCGGCACCGCTGACCGAGCGGGTCTTCAACCCGGCCGACTACGCCGACTGATTCCTCTGGGTCACTGCTTCCCTGTGTTACTGCGGCTGCGCCCAGCCGGGCTTGACCGCCATCATCTGGGCCGTCTTGGCGGGGTCGCGTTCGACCAGGTCGCCCAGCAGATCATCGATCCGGGTCAGCAAGCTCGCCGCCAACCGGACCCCGGCCGCGGCCGCGTTCTCCGTCACCTGCTCTGGCCGGGACGCGCCGATGATCGCCGAACTGACGCCGCTGTTCTGCAGTGTCCACGCGATCGCAAGCTGAGCCATGGACAGGCCGGCGGCGTCCGCGAGCGGTCGCAGCTGCTGCACCCGCTCCAGGAGCGGATCACCGAGCACCCGGCGGATGAACCCAGGGGCGCGCCCGCCGCTGGCCGCCCGTGAGCCCGGCGGCGGCTGCGCACCCGGACGGTACTTCCCGCTCAGCACGCCTTGAGCCAGCGGCTGGAAGACCAACTGACCGATCCCCTCCCGCTCGCACAGCGGCAAGACCTGAGGTTCGATCACCCGCCAGAGCATGTTGTACTGCGGCTGGTTGGACACGATCCGGCTGCGCAACCCGGCCTGGCCGGCGAGATCGAGCGCCGCCGAGATCTGGTCGGCCGTCCACTCCGAGACGCCCAGATACAACACCTTGCCCTGGCGGACCAGGTCGTCGAAGGCGACGAGAGTCTCCTCCAGCGGAGTCCGCTCGTCGAAGCGGTGTGCCTGGTAGAGATCCACGTAGTCGGTGCCCAGCCGGCGCAGCGAGGCATGGCAGGACTCCACGATGTGCTTGCGGGACAGGCCGCGGTCGTTCGGCCCGTCCCCGGTGGGCAGGCAGACCTTGGTGGCGATCTCCACCGACTCGCGACGCACACCGTGCAGCGCCTTGCCCAGCAGCTCTTCGGCGGCGCCTTGGGCGTACACGTCGGCGGTGTCGAAGGTCGTGATGCCGGCCTCCAGCGCGGCCCGGACGCACGCGAAAGCGGCTTCCTGGGCCACCAGCTCGCCGTGGGTAAGCCAGTTTCCGTAGGTGATCTCGCTGACACGCAGGCCGTTGTGGCCGAGAGGTCGATGCTCCACGGCCGATGACTTTAGCCGCGATCCGCCAGACCCCCCTAGGCTGTTTCCGTGTCGGAAGCTGCTGTGGGTCGACGGGTGCTGGTGACCGGGGCGCGGCGGGGGATCGGTGCCGCGATCGCCGTCGAGCTCGCCCGGCCCGGCTGGACGCTGGTGCTGCATCACCTGGAGGCGGCCGGCGAGGCTGAGGCCGTGGCCCGGCAGTGCCGGGAGCGCGGCGCCCGCACCGAGATCCTCGAGGCCGACCTCGCCGACCCGGCCGCCGTGTCCGCGCTCGCCGAGCGGGCCGGCCCGGTCGACATCCTGGTCAACAACGCCTCCCGCGCCTCGAACGTCGGGCTCGCCGCGCTGCCACTGCCGGAGTGGCAGGAGACGTTCGCCGTCAACGTGACCGCGCCGATGCTGCTCGCGCAGGCGCTCGGGGCCGGGATGGCGGCCCGGGGCTGGGGGCGGATCGTCAACGTCACCTCGGCGACCGTGGCGCGCGGCGGGCCGTCCGGGCCGTCGTACGTCGCCAGCAAGGCCGCCCTCGTCGGCCTGACCCGGTCGCTGGCCCGGTCCTTCGGCCCCGCCGGGGTCACGGTCAACGCGCTGTCGCCCGGCGCGATCCTGACCGAGCGCGAGGTCGAGATCCTGGGTGACGACCCGCACCGCGAGATCATCGCCGCCCAGTTCGTGCCGCGCACCCTGCTCCCCGAAGACCTGCTCGCCGCCGTGCGGTTCCTGGTCGCCGACGGCTCCGGCGCGATGACCGGGCAGGTCGTCGAGGTCGGCGGGGGAATCGTCCTCGGCTAGCGGTCGGGGTGGCTCGTCAGGTAACCGCCCATGGTCTTGAAGTACTCCAGCGCCGGCAGTTCGACGCCCTCGTCCGTGCGGACCGAGCGGATCAGCAGCGCCTTGCTGCGCCCGCGGCGGGCCTCCACGCCGGCCACGATCGCCACGCCGTCGCCCTCGCGGAAGAAGATGCGGCCCGGCGTACCGCCGTAGACCGCCTGCGAGACCGCGGCCGTGACGATTTCCAGCCGCCGTCCCTTGTGGAAGCAGAACGCCTGCGGATAGGGCGCCGACTGCGCGCGTACCAGGCGCTCCAGCTCCTCGGCCGACCAGGCCCAGTCGATCCGGATGTCCTCCTCCGACCGCTTGTGGAAGAAGCTCGCCTTCGAGCGGTCCTGAGGGACGAAGTCCCGGCGGCCGCTCTCGATCGCCGCCAGGCCGTCGACGGTGATCGGGCCGAACAGCTCCAGCGTCTTGCGGAACAGGTCCGTCGCGGTGTCGGCCGGGCCGACCGGGACGGCCCGCTGCAGCACGATCGGGCCCGCGTCCAGGGTGTCGTCCATCAGGTGCGCGGTGACGCCCACCTCGGGCTCATCGTTGAGCAGGGCCCAGATCAAGGGCGAGAAGCCCGCGTACGCCGGCAGCAGCGCGTCGTGCACGTTCAGGGTGCCGTACGGCGGCAGGTTGAAGATCCGTGGCGGGATCCAGGTGCGCCAGTTGGTGGCCACGATGACGTCCGGCGCGACCTGCTTGAGGGCCTCGTACAGCTCCTCGTCGTCGGGACGCTCGCGCAGCAGGACCGGCACGCCGTGCGCCTGGGCCAGGTCGGCGACCGAGTCGGCCCAGACTTTCTCGTACGCGCCCTCGCCGACCGGGTGGGTGACCACCATCACCACGTCGTGTGCCGAATCCAGCAGCGCCTGCAGGGTCCGGTGCCCCCAGGTCTGGAAGCCGAACATGACGACGCGCATGAATTTTTCTCCCTCACTCGGCGCTGCGGACGCCACCGCAGGTGCTTAGGTTAGGCTAACCGAAATCTGGGGTCAGGTCGGCCCCGCCGTGGAGGGGACGGACATGTCTGAACCTGAACTCGATGTCGTGGGGATCGGCTTCGGCCCGTCCAACCTGGCCATGGCCATCGCCGTCGCCGAGCACAACGACGCGGAGGGCCCGGATCGCGGGGTGCGGGCCCGGTTCCTGGAGCGGCAGGAGGCGTTCGGCTGGCATCGCGGCATGCTGCTCGACGACGCCACCATGCAGGTCTCGTTCCTCAAGGACCTGGTGACGTTGCGGAACCCGACCAGTGAGTTCAGCTTCCTGCGCTACCTGCACAGCCAGGGCCGGCTCATCGACTTCATCAACCACAAGAACCTGTTCCCGCTGCGGGTCGAGTTCCACGACTACTTCGCCTGGGCCGCCGCGCAGGTGGACGACCAGGTCACCTACGACACCGAGGTGCTGTCGGTGACCCCGGTCCGGGCCGGCGGCGACGTGGTCGCGGTCGACGTGCTGTCGCGGCACGGCGAGGAGCTCAGCACCCACCGGGCGCGGAACCTGGTCATCGGCACCGGGCTGCGCCCGCGGCTGCCCGAGGGTGTGACGGCCTCCGACCGGGTCTGGCACACCAGCGACCTGCTGCACAACATGCCGAAGCTGCGCGGCACCGAGCCGCGCCGGATCGTCGTGGTCGGTGCCGGGCAGAGCGCGGCGGAGGCGGTCGCGACGATGCACCGCGAGTTCCCGACCGCCGAGATCTGCGCGGTCTTCTCCCGGTACGGCTACTCGCCGGCGGACGACAGCAGCTTCGCCAACCGCATCTTCGACCCGGCCGCGGTCGACGACTTCTACGACGCGCCGGAGCACGTGAAGCGGCAGCTCATGGGCTACCACGCCAACACGAACTACTCCGTGGTGGACATGGACCTGATCGACGACCTGTACCGGCGGGCGTACCAGGAGAAGGTGCTCGGCAAGCAGCGGCTGCGGATGCTCAACGTGTCCCGGATGACCGAGGTGGCCGACGGCTCGGACCAGGTGGTGGCGAGCGTGCGGTCCCTGGTCACCGGGGAGACCACCCGGCTGGCGGCGGACGTGGTCGTCTGCGCGACGGGCTACCACCAGGCCGACCCGTACGCGGTCCTCGGCGAGCTCGGCGACCTGTGCCACCGGGACGAGGAGGGCCGGCCGAAGGTGGACCGCGACTACCGTGCGGCGACCGACCCGCGGCTGCGGGTGGGCATCTACCTGCAGGGTGGCACGGAACACACCCACGGCATCACCTCGGCCCTGCTGTCGAACACCGCGATCCGGGTCGGCGAGATCCTCGACTCGGTTGTGACCCGCAGGACGGCGCCCGCCCTGGTCGGAGTCTAAGAATATATATTTTATAGACCGCATAGTCATGCGTATGATTGGCCGATGTCCGATCTTGCGCACGACGATCAGGTGCCGCCCGCGTTCGACGCGGCCCAGGTGGAGCGGGCGGCCGCGGCGGCGTGGCCGGCCGGTCGCTCCGAGACCGTGGCCGGATGGCTGCTGCGCCACACGCCCGGCGTCGCGCGGCAGCGGTCCAACTCGGCGCTGCCGCCGGCCCCGGAGCTGCGCCCGGAACGCACGCTGGACGCGGTCGAGGCCTTCTACCGGGCGGCCGGCCTGCCGGCCCTGGTTCAGGTCAGCCCCGCCGAGCGGCACTCGGCCCTCGACGCGGCGCTGGCCGCTCGCGGCTACCGCCGCGCGGCACCCACCCTGGTCCTGACCGGATCGGCCGCCGACGTCATCGCCGGGGCGGCCGCGGTGACGCCTGGGGCGGTGGCCCGTGGCATTGCCGGGACGGCCGCAGGGGCGTCCCGGGCGGCTGATGTTCTCGCCGGGACGGCCGCGGTGACGCCCCGGGCGGCCGTGGTGATCGATGCGGCTGCCGGGGATGCCTGGCTGGCCGCCTATCAGGCGCTCAACGGCCCGGCGGACACGTCGCCGGTGGCCGAGCAGGTGCTCGCGCGCGTGCCGTCCCCGGCCGGGTTCGCCCGGGTGGAGGTGGACGGCCGGGACGTCGCGATCGGTTTGTTCGTGACCACCGGGGAGTGGACCGGGGTGTTCTGCATGGCGACCGATCGCGCATACCGGCGCCGAGGGCTGGCGCTCGCAGTGCTCGGCGCCGGGGCGCGCTGGGCGGCGGCCCGCGGTTGCGCCGGGCTGTACCTCCAGGTGGAGCGGGGCAACAACGCGGCCCGTTATCTGTACGCCCGGGCGGGTTTCACCCATTCGCACGGTTACCACTACCGCGTTGCCGATTTTCATGGCAGTTGACATTGCACTGCGTCAAGTCCTGATCTCCGACAGTGGCGAATATAACTCTGCGTGACGGATCGTGAGGGGTCTGGTAAGACTATTTTCCACAGTCGACTCGTCCGATTAGTCAGTTCGCAGTGTGATCGTTGTCTTGCCGCGTGTCGGAGAGCACACTTTCGTCCGCGCGTCCGCCCCCTCCCCCAGGCGCGAAGGAACCCAAATGACGCAGCCCCGCCAGCCCCCTCCCACCCAGCACGCGCGTAAGCGAAGCCCGATCCCGTGGCTGATCTTCGCCGTGCTCGTCGTCGTCGCCGGCATCGTCGTGGTGCCCAAGCTGCTCGACGACAACAGCGCCAACACCGGACCAGAGCCGGTCGCCGCCGAGGAGCAAGATCCGCTGCTGCTCGCGGTGCAGAGGTGCGATCCCGCCAAGAAGGATGTGAAACTCTCCGACGGCAACCGCAAGCTGACCGTCACCGGAGCCGGCGAGAAATCCACGACCGGCCTCTCCGAAAGCGGCCTGACCTGTGTCTTCGAGGCCCTGCAGATGCCCGGCCAGCTGAGCGAGCGGATGTACAGCACGGTCGCGGCCGACCTCCAGTTGGAGGGCGAATGGCCGGGCTTCACGGTCACCTGGACCAACGACAAGGTCAAGGGGCTGAAGCTGACGGTCACCCGAAGCTGACGGACGCACGGAAAACGGGCCTCGACCGGCATCGGTCGTGGCCCGTTCCGGTCTGCCCGCCTACAGCGACAGCGTGGCGGTCAGTCGCGGGTCGTCCAGGGCGTGCGCGGCGGTCACCTCGTAGGTGCCCGGGACCGTGTGCCAGCCCTCGTCCCAGATCTGCCAGGTGCGCGGGGGCAGCGGAACACGGACCGTCACGGTCTCGCCGGGATGGGCCTCGACCGGGCTGAAGCCCGCCAGCCACCGCGCCGGCCGCTCCGGCACCACGCCGGCCGGTCCCACGCCCAGCGGTGGCTCACCCCGCACCCCGGCGTACACCTGGACCACCTCGCGGCCGAGCCGGGCGCCCGTGTTCGTCAGCGTCACCACCGCCTCGGTGGCCGACACCGCCAGCGTCTCGTACTGCCAGGTCGTGTAGCCCAGGCCGTGGCCGAACGCGTACAGCGGGGTGGTGCCCGCGCGCTGCCAGGCCCGGTAGCCGATGAAGACGCCCTCGTCGTAGGCGACCCGGCCGTCGCGCGGGACCACCCGCAGGATCGGGCAGTCCTGTTCGCGGCGCGGCCACGTGGTGGGCAGGCGGCCGCCCGGCTCCGTGACTCCGAGCAGCACGTCGGCCAGCGCCGCACCGGCCTCCTGGCCCGGGAACCAGGTCAGCAGCACCGCCGCGACGTCGCCGGCCCAGGGCAGCAGCACCGGCGAGCCGGCGTTGACCACCACGACGGTGCGCGGGTTCGCCGCTGCCACCCGTACCACCAGCTCGTCCTGCCGGCCCGGCAGCGAGAGTGACGTGCGGTCGAAGCCCTCGGACTCCACCTGCTCGGTCGTGCCCACGACGACCACCGCGACGTCGCAGGAGGCCGCGAGCGCCACCGCCTCGGAGATCATGCTGTCGGCGGAGACGCCCGGCGCCCGGTGGCCCAGCGTCGCGCTGACCGTGTGTGCCATGCCGGGCTGGATGCTCTGGCGCAGCACCACCTCGACCGGCACGCCGGCCGTCAGCCGCGCGATCGCCCGGTGCTCGCGCGGCGAGAGCAGCAGGTCGGCGCGGGTCGCGCCGGGCGGGTGCAGGGTGCCGACATAGAGCTGGTGCGCACCCACCCGCAGGTCGAACGAGCCGAAGCCGGACACCGCGAACGTGTGCTCGCCGTCCTGCTCGGGGGTGAACGTGGTGCGCATCTCCAGGCCGGTGACCACGGCCGGATCGAGGCCGCCGGGCGGATCGCCGATCCACCGCACGGCGGCTGTGTCGACGGTGAACCGGTGCCCGGCGCCCAGCAGCTCGACCGACGCCGGCTGCGGCAACGCCGGCAGGAAGGGGCGCGGGTCGGCGCCGACCGCGTGCACGACGTCCACCCCGGACAGCGCCCGGGCGAGGCCGTCCAGCGGGGAGATCACGTGCGGCGGGACCACCTGCGCGCTGCCGCCGCCGAGGACCCGGGCGTCGGTGGCCAGCGCGCCGATGACGGCCACCCTGGTCAGCGCCGCCGCCTCCAGCGGCAGCGTGAAGTGCTCGTTGCGGGCCAGCACGAAGGACCGGGCCGCGACCTCGTGGGCCACGGCGTCGCCGTCCAGGTCCGGCGGGGGAGTCAGGACCGCCGGGGGTACGCCGTCGAGCACGCCGACCCGGCCGGCCAGCCGCAGCACCCGGCGTACCTTGTCGTCGATCAGCTCCTCCGCGACCTCGCCGGCGCGCACCGCCGCGACCAGCCGCGCGCCCCACGGGTTCTCCAGCGCCGGCATGGCGATGTCGAGCCCGCCGAGCGCGGCGGGCACCGTCTCCCGGGCCGCCCGCCAGTCGGAGACCACGATGCCGTCGAAGCCCCACTCGTCCTTGAGCACCTCCGACTGCAACCGCCCGTTCGAGGCCATCGGCTCGCCGTTGACCCCGTTGTAGGCGCTCATCACGCCCCAGCCGCCGGCCCGCACGACCCGCTCGAACGGCGCCAGGTACAGCTCGCGCAGCGCCCGCTCGCCGATCCGCACGTCGACGGTCATCCGGTCGGTCTCGAAGTCGTTGCCCACCAGGTGCTTCACCGTCGTGCCGACGCCGTGCTCCTGCACGCCGACCACGAAACCGGCCGCGATCTCGCCGCTGAGCAGCGGATCCTCCGAGTAGCACTCGAAGTGCCGGCCGCCCAGCGGGGTGCGCTGCAGGTTGACCGTCGGGCCGAGCAGCAGGTGCACACCCTTGCGCCGCGACTCCTGGCCGAGCAGGTGCCCGGCCCGGCGGGCCAGTGCCGGGTCCCAGGTGGCGGCCAGCGCGGTCGGGCTGGGCAGGGCGATCGACGGGTCGTCGGGGGCCCAGCCGGTGCCGCGGACCCCGATCGGGCCGTCCGACATCACCAGCGAGCGCAGCCCGATCGACTCGATCGCGGGCAGCGACCAGAAGTCCTGGCCGCCCAGCAGCGACACCTTCTGCTCGAGGGTCAACCGGGCCAGCAGGTCATCCATGGAAGCGCTCCCAATTCGTCGGCTGCCGCGATCCTACGTGCGCAGGTAGGAGGCGCCGTTGAGGTCGATGATCGTGCCCGAGGCCCACTCCGCCTCGCTGGAGGCCAGCCAGTGCACCGCGCTCGCGATCTCCTCCGGCCGCCACCCGGCCGAACGGGCTCTGCTGCCGGATCGACTCCCCACGCTCGGACTTGAGGTGCTCGTTGGTCATGTCCGTCTCGACGAAACCCGGCGCCACGCAGGCCACCGCGATCCCGTACGGCGCCAGCGCCACCGCCAAGGACTGCGCCATCGAGTTCAGCGCCGCCTTGCTGGCGCCGTACGCGGGTTGCTGCGGCTCGCCCCGGAACGCGCCACGCGACGACACGTTGACGATCCGGCCGCCACGCTCCCGCATGTGCTGCGCCGCCGCCCACGCCGCGTTCGCCGCGCCGAACAGGTTCACGTCGAACGTGTCGCGCCACATCGCCTGCCACTGGTCGTAGCCGGTGCCGAAGACCGGATGCGGGGCGTCCGCCCGGCCGTACGCGCCGGCGTTGTTGACCAGCACGTCCAGGCCGCCGAGCCGGTCCGCCGCGGCATCGACCATGGCCCGTACCGCGACGGGGTCGGCCAGATCGGCCCGGACCACGACGTGGCCGCTGCCCGGCAGCCCGGCCGCCAGTTCCTCGGCCAGCGCGGCTGAGTCGCGGTGGTGGATCGCGACCCGGTCGCCGGACGCCGCGAACCGGGTCGCCACCGCCCGTCCGATGCCGCGGGAGGAACCGGTCACGAGGATCGCCCGTCCTGTCATAACCTCACTCTAGGATCTTCGTCGTGGACAACGACTGCCTGTTCTGCCGCATCGTCGCCGGGGAGATCCCCGCGACCGTCGTGCACGAGACCCCCACCACGCTGGCCTTCCGCGACATCGCCCCGAAGGCCCCGGTGCACGTCCTGGTGATCCCCAAGGCGCACCACCGTGACGTCCTCGCGCTCGTCGGCGACCCGCGGGCGGCCGCCGACGTGCTGGCTGCCGCCGCCGCGGTCGCCGAGGCCGAGGGGCTCACCGGCGACGGCTTCCGGCTGATCTTCAACACCGGCGCCCACGGCGGCCAGGAGGTCTTCCACGTGCACGCGCACGTCGTCGGCGGCAAGCCGCTCGGGCCGATGGTCTCCCGGTGACGCCGCAGCAGCGCCTGGAGCGCGCCGTCCGCAAGGTGCAGGCCGACGCCCGGGTGCCCGCGCTCTCGGTCGCCCTGCACCGCGCCGACCGCAGCCTCTGGACCTGCACCGTCGGCGCCTCCGGCGACCCGGAGCGCCCGCTGGAGCCCGGCAGCCGGTTCCGGATCGGCTCGGTCACCAAGACCTTCACCGCCGTCCTGGTCATGCAGGCCCGCGACGACGGCCTGCTGGAGCTCGACGACCCGATCTCCGCCCACCTCGACGTCCCCGCGCACGGCACCGCCACCATCCGCCGCCTGCTCTCGCACACCGCCGGCTTCCAGCGCGAGCCGCACGGCGACGTGTGGGACGTGCTGGTCGCGCCGGACGACGCCGCCCTGCTCGCCGACCTGGCCCACGCCGAGCGGGTTTTGCCGAACAACCGCCGCTACCACTACTCCAACCTGGGCCTGGCCGTGCTCGGCCAGCTCGTGGCCAGGCTGCGCGGCGGCACCTGGGCGTCGGTGCTGCGCGAGCGGATCCTCGAACCGCTCGGGCTGGCCTCGACCACCGTCGAGCCGACCGCGGCGGCCGTCGTCGGCTATCTGGTGGACGCCTACTCCGACGCCGCCCGGCCCGAGCCGCAGCTCGACATGGGCGGCGCGGCCCCGGCCGCCCAGCTCTGGAGCACCGCCGGCGACATGGCCCGCTGGGCGGCGTTCCTGGCCAGCCCGGAGATGGTCGACCCCGGCGCGCTTGTGCTCACCCCCGAGACGGTCGACGAGATGCGCTGGCCGCAGACCACCACCGACGACACCCTGTGGGCGGCCGGCTTCGGCCTCGGCCTCATCCTGGCGCCGCAGGGCCGCCGGGTGGTGCACGTGGGGCACGACGGCGCGATGCCCGGATTCCTCGCGGGCGTCTACGGCCGGCGCGGCGGCGAGGGCAATCCGGGCGCGCTGGGCGCCGCGGTGCTGGGCTCCTCCGGCACCGCCACGGAGATCAACGACCTGGTGCACGAACTGCTCGCGCTGGCCGTCGAGGCCGACCCCGCCGACATCCCGTCCTGGTCGCCGGGGCGGGCCGCCCCGCAGGCCTACACCTCGGTGCTCGGGCCCTGGTGGGGCGAGGGCTTCGCACACGTCTTCAGCTGGCACGACGGCACCCTGCAGGCCCGCGCCGTGGACGCGCCCGCCGACCGGCCGCCGTCGGTCTTCCGGCCGCTGCCCGACCAGCCGGACGTGCTCCGGACGGTCTCCGGGCGCGAGGCGGGAGAGCTGCTCAGGCTGTCCCGCGACGCCGACGGCCGGGTGGTCCGGATGCACTGGGCCACCTACCGGTTCACCCGGGTCCAGGAGACGTTCGACGGCGTGCCGGTCTCGCGGGGCTGACCCGGTGCCCGGCGGCGGACGGAACAGCCGATAATGGCCTCGGCGCGGGTGCCGCCGACCGGATACGATGGCACGACTTCAAGCGGGCCGCCGACCAGGCAGCACGCTCCAGCGGGACGAGAAATGAGAGCAGGTGGCTGAGGCCTCACGGCCGCCCCTATGACCGGCACCGATCCCAGCAACGCTGCCGCTCGGGTGCAGACCAGGATTTCGGTCTCCGACCCGAAGATCATGGTGAATCTGCTCGGCGCCAAGGACGAGATCCTGCGCCTCATCGAGCGGACCCTCACCAGTGACGTGCACGTCCGCGGCAACGAGATCACCCTCACCGGCGCGCCCGCCGACAACGCCACCGCCGAACGCCTTTTCTCGGAGCTGATCGAGCTGATCGAGAAGGGCGAGACGCTCAGTGTCGACGCCGTCCGCCGCACCGTCGCGATGCTCGAGCAGGGCACCGCCGAGCGCCCCGCGGAGGTGCTCACCCTCAACATCCTCTCCCGGCGCGGCAAGACCATCCGCCCCAAGACGCTCGGCCAGAAGCGATACGTCGACGCCATCGACGAGAACACGATCGTGTTCGGCATCGGCCCGGCCGGCACCGGCAAGACCTACCTGGCGATGGCCAAGGCCGTGCAGGCGCTGACCGCCAAGCAGGTCAGCCGGATCATCCTCACCCGCCCGGCGGTCGAGGCCGGCGAGCGGCTGGGCTTCCTGCCAGGCACCCTCAACGAGAAGATCGATCCGTACCTGCGGCCGCTGTACGACGCGCTGCACGACATGCTCGACCCCGAGCAGATCCCGCGCCTGATGGCGGCGGGCACGATCGAGGTCGCTCCGCTCGCATACATGCGCGGTCGGGCACAGCCGCTGACTGCCAAGGTCTTGACGCCGAACGGCTGGCGCCCCATCGGTGAGCTGACCGTCGGTGACCTGGTGGTGGGCTCGGACGGGCTCCCCACCTCAGTGCTGGGCGTCTACCCGCAGGGCCGCAAGCCGGTCTACCGGGTCACCACCCAGGACGGGGCCTCGACGCTGGCCTGCGGCGAGCACCTGTGGACGATCCAGACGCCGGACGACCGGAGTCACCACCGCCCCGCGCGGGTGCTGCAAACCCAGGACATGATCGGCAACCTGCGCCGAGGCCATGTACACCGGTTCGAGCTGCCGCTGGTTGACGCGGTCGAGTTCGTGCCGCAGGACGTTCCGATGGACGCCTACGCGCTGGGGCTGCTACTCGGCGACGGCTGCCTGACCACCGCGACGACCCCTAGTTTCACCACAGCAGACCCGGAACTGGCCGAGGCGCTGGACGCCGCGATCCCGGAGATCGAGCTCTTCCGCAAGACCTCGGTCGACTACGTCCTGCGCCGGGCCGGCGGAGGCGGGCGCGGCGGCGTCATCACCGCCAACCCGGTGACCGCCATCCTGCGCGAGCTCAATCTGGCGGGCACCAAGTCGGAGACGAAGTTCGTGCCGGCGCAATACCGCTTCAACAGCGCCGAGGTGCGGCTCGCGATGCTGCAGGGCCTCCTCGACAGCGACGGCGGCCCGGTAACCCAGCACGCCCGCACCTGCCGCATCCAGTACACGACCTGCTCCGAGCAGCTCCGGGACGACGTCGTCTTCCTGGTCCGCTCGCTGGGCGGAGTGGCGTACTGGCGTCGCCGCCCAGCGGAAGGCCGCAAGCCGGGCCTGGCCAACGGGCGTCCGGTTCCCTACCGGAACGACGCCTTCGTGCTCGACATCCGGATGCCCTCCGGGGTGCAGCCGTTCCGGCTGGCCCGCAAGCGGGAGGTCTATGACCGGTGCGGCAGCGGCCGGCCGATGCGCTTCATCGACGCGATCGAGCCTGCCGGTGAGACCGAGACCGTCTGTATCCAGGTCGCAGCAGCGGACTCGCTCTACGTCACCGACGACATGATCGTCACCCACAACACGCTTAACGATGCATTCATCATTCTCGACGAGGCGCAGAACACGACGCCCGAGCAGATGAAGATGTTCCTGACCCGGCTCGGTTTCGGTGCCAAGATCGTTGTCACCGGTGACGTCACCCAGGTCGACCTGCCCGGCGGCACCACCAGCGGGCTGCGCATCGTCCGGGAGATCCTGCGGGGCGTCGACGACGTGCACTTCTCGGAGCTCACCAGCTCCGACGTCGTCCGGCACCGGCTGGTCGCCGAGATCGTCGACGCGTACGCCCGCTTCGACGCCGAACAGGAACAGCAGGCCACGCAGTCCGTCCATGCCGTGCCGGGCCGGGCCGCCAGCGGTGGCCGCCCGAATCGCCGGCGCTGATAAGGGGTTAGGCACTACATGTCCATCGAGATCGCCAACGAGTCCGGAGTCGAGGTCGACACCGACGCGATCCTGGCGGTGGCCCGGCACGCGCTCGAGGAGATGGGGGTCAACCCCCTCGCCGAGCTCTCGATCCTGCTGGTCGACATCGACTACATGACCGAGCTGAACCATCGCTGGATGGGCAGTGACGGCCCTACCGACGTGCTCGCCTTCCCCATGGATGAGGGCAGCGTCGACCACGGTCCCGGCGAGGCCGGCACCGGTGAGCCGGCGCTGCTCGGCGACATCGTGCTCGCGCCCGAGGTCGCGGCGAAGCAGGCCGCGCCCGCCGGGCACACCCCCGCGGATGAGCTGCACCTGCTCACCGTGCACGGGGTGTTGCACCTGCTCGGCTACGACCATGCCGAGCCCGAGGAGGAGCGCGAGATGTTCGCGCTGCAGGCCAGGCTCCTGCAGAGCTGGCGCTCCGGACGGCGGGCCGGCTGATCCCCGTGGAGCCGTCCTTACTCGCGGCGGGTGCGGCCAGCGGCCTGCCCGACGTGCAACTGGTCATCTACGCCGCGGCCCTGGTCTTCCTGGCCGGCCTGGCGTCGATGACCGACGCGGCGCTGGCCGCGGTCTCCTCGGCGCGTGCCGCGGAGATGGCCCGCGAAGGTCAGCGCGGCGCGGCCGCCCTGGAAGCCGTCGCGGGAGACGTGGTCCGCCACCTCAATCTCCTGCTGCTGCTCCGGCTGCTCTGCGAGCTGACCGCGACCACGCTGGTCGCGCTCGTCGCGGTGGACAGCTGGGGGGTCGGCTGGCGCGCCGCGCTGGTCACGGCCGGCGCGATGACCCTGGTCAGCTTCGTCGTGGTCGGCGTCGCGCCGCGTACGGTCGGGCGCCAGCACGCGTACGCGGTGGGCAAGGCCGCGGCGCCGCTGGTCCGTTGGCTGGGCCGGGTGCTGAACCCGCTGGCGTCGCTGCTGATCCTGGTCGGTAACGCGGTCACGCCCGGCAAGGGCTTCCCCGAGGGACCGTTCGGCAGCCAGGTCGAGCTGCGCGAGCTGGTCGACCTGGCCGAGCAGCGCGGCGTGGTGGAGCACGGCGAACGCGAGATGATCCACTCCGTCTTCGCGCTCGGCGACACCATCGCCCGCGAGGTGATGGTGCCGCGCACCGAGATGGTGTGGATAGAAGAGGCCAAGACGCTGCAGCAGGGGCTCTACCTCTTCCTGCGCTCCGGCTTCTCCCGCATCCCGGTGATCGGCGAGAGCGTGGACGACGTGCTCGGCGTGCTCTACCTCAAGGACGTCGTCCGCAGCACCCAGAACGGCGACCCGGCGGCCTCGGCCATGCCGGTCGCCGAGCTGATGCGCAACGCCACCTTCGTACCCGAGTCCAAGCCGGTCGACGACCTGCTGTCGGAGATGCAGGCGGCCCGCACCCACCTGGTCATCGTCGTCGACGAGTACGGTGGCACGGCAGGCCTGGTCACCATCGAGGACATCCTCGAGGAGATCGTCGGCGAGATCACCGACGAGTACGACGTCGAACGCCCACCCATAGACCACCTCGACGACGGTGCGGTGCGGGTCACCGCGCGGCTGCCGATCGAGGATCTCGGCGAGATCTTCCACGTCGAGCTGCCGGCCGACGAGGTCGAGACCGTCGGCGGCCTGCTCGCGCAGACCCTGGGCCGGGTGCCGATCCCGGGCGCCTCCGTCGACGTCGGCGGCCTGCACCTGATCGCGGAGGGCACGACCGGCCGCCGCAACCGGATCGACTCGGTGCTGGTGCGCCGGGTCGAGCCCGCCTCAGCCGTCGCTGAGGACACCGAGAACGCCCCCGAGACCGAGGAAAGACAGCACGCTGATGCCTGACCAGAGCAGCACCGCCGTACCCGCCGCCGAGGGCGAACTCACCGCCGAGGACGCCAAGCTGGTCACGCTGGCCCGCGGCGCCCGCGCCCGGGTGGGCGCGGTCGAGGGAGCAGCGGTACGCGACCAGGACGGCCGCACCTACGCGGCGGCGACCGTCGTCCTGCCCAGCCTGTCGGTGACGGCCCTGCAGCTGGCGGTGGCGTCGGCGGTGGCGGCGGGCGCGACGAAGCTGGAAGCGGCGGCGGTGGTGACGGAGGCGTCAACGCTGGACGGCGCGGGGCACGCGGCGGTGCGGGACCTGGCGGCCGACGCCCCGGTGCACGTGGCATCCCCGACCGGCGCCCTGCTGGGCACGGTGACGGCGTGACCGGCACCCCGGAGTCGAGCCGCGCGAAGGCGGCCGGCGGGGACGGCCGGAAGGCTGGGGCTCGCGGGAACGCTGAGCGGTCCGGCGCGGCTGGTGGCGATGGGCGGAAGGCTCGTGCCGGAGGTGCGGGCGGGAATGCTGGGCGTTCCGCCGGGGCCGATGGCGGCGGCAAGGGCCGGCAGGCGCTTCCGCGCCGGTCTGATGCGATTGGTGAGAACGGGGAGTTGCGGCGTGAATCCGCCAAGCCGAAGTGGAGCCCTCGCACCGGGCGCCCGCCGGCGGCTGGGGGTGCTGGGCGTTCCCAGGGTGCCGGCGCTGATGGTGAGCGACGGCCTGCGGGTGGGCGGGTGGGTCGGGCTCCTGCTGGGGCTGCTGGTGCGTCCTCGGTGGGGGTGAGCGGTAGCGCTGAGCGTGCCGTGACGGCTGGTGCTGGTGCTGGTGCTGGTGCTGGTGCTGGTGGCGCCGAGGCGGACCGGCGGCTGACCGCGGGGGAGCGGAATGAGCTGCGGCGGCAGGAGCGGCGTGCTGCTCGGCGTGGGCAGGACGGTGCGGCCTTCGGTGGTGCGGCTGTCGGCGGTGTAGCTTCTCGTGGTGCAGCGCCGAGGGGTGCAGCTCTGAGTGGTGCAGCTCCGGGTGGCGCGGCTTCCAGTGGCGCAGCTCCGAGTGACGCGGCTTCCAGTGGTGCTGCTTCCGGCGGCGCGAAGCGTGACGGAGCTGGAAGTGGCGTGGCCGCGGTCGGTGCGAAGCGTGGCAAGGCCGCAGGCGCGAAGCGCAGCGGAGCCGCGGGGACCTCTGCGCGGAGCGACGGCGCTGGTGCTTCCGTGCCGGCCGCCGTGTCGGCGGGCGCTGTTCCGGATGGCGTGACTCCGGTGGACGACCTGGGCCCGGGGCCACGGGCTTCCGGGGTGCCGACTGAGGCGCGTACCGGGAGGAAGAAGCATCGGCACAAGGCCGCCAGCCGGGCGATCAAGGTGGAGGATGTCTACCGTGCCGGATTTGCCTGTTTTGTTGGTAGGCCGAATGCCGGTAAATCTACCCTGACCAATGCGATCATCGGTCAGAAGATCGCCATCACCTCGAGCAAGCCGCAGACCACCCGGCACATCATCCGCGGCATCCTGCATCAGGAGAATTCCCAGCTCGTGCTGGTCGACACGCCCGGCCTGCACCGCCCCCGGACGCTGCTCGGCGAGCGCCTCAACGACCTGGTGCGGGAGACGTGGAGCGAGGTCGACGTGATCGGCATCTGCTTCCCCGCGGATGAGCCGGTCGGCGCCGGTGACCGCTTCATCTCGGCGGAGATGGCCGAGCTGAAGGCCACCGTCATCGCCGTGGTCACCAAGGTCGACCTGGTCGATCCGGCGACGCTCGCGCAGCGGCTGCTGGACGTCAGCAAGCTTTACGACTTCGCCGACATTGTGCCGGTCAGCTCCGTCTCGGGTCACCAGGTCGAGACGCTGGTCGATGTCATCGTCAAGCTGCTGCCCGAGTCGCCGCCGCTCTATCCGGACGACGTGCTGACCGAGGAGCCCGAGCAGGTGCTCATCGGTGAGCTGATCCGCGAGGCCGCCCTCGAGGGGGTCCGCGACGAGCTGCCGCACTCGATCGCGGTGCTGGTCGAGGAGATGGTGGTCGAGGGCAAGTCGACCAAGATCTATGCGAATCTGTACGTGGAGCGGGACAGCCAGAAGTCGATCGTGATCGGCACCAAGGGCGCCCGGCTCAAGGACGTCGGCACCAAGGCGCGGGCCGAGATCGAGCTGTTGCTGGGCCGCAAGATCTACCTGGATCTGCACGTCCGGATCGCCAAGGAATGGCAGCGCGATCCCAAGCAGCTCCGTCGATTGGGATTTTAGTCGCGTTTGTGGGCATTATCACCAGGTGCCGGTTTCATTTGCTTTGACGGGGCTTATTTAGATAGCCCTTAACGCTATGCGGAATCGGTACCTGGACCTGCTGCGTGCCATCGCCATCGTCCGCGTGGTCGTCTACCACTGCACCGGGTGGGTCGCGCTGACCATCGCCTTCCCGGCGATGTCGGTGATGTTCGCGCTGGCCGGCTCGCTGATGGCGGCCTCGCTCGACCGGTCCGGGCCGATCGCCGTCGAGCGCCGGCTGCGCCGCCTGCTGCCGTCGCTGTGGATGCTGTCCGTGATCGCCGTGCCCGCGATGCTGCTCACCGGCCTCGCCTGGGACTGGAAGATCCTCTACTGGGCCTTCCCGCTGCAGGACCCGCCGGCCAACGGCTGGGGCTCGATGGCGCTGAGCGCCACCTGGTACCTGCGCGACTTCGTCTGGCTCGTGCTGCTGTCGCCGCTGGCCCTGCCGGTCTTCCGCCGCTTCCCGAAGCTGTCCGTGGCGGCGCCCTACGCCGCGCTGGCGGTCATCACCCTGCTGGGCCTGACCCCGCACGCCATCGTGCGGGACATGGCCCTCTACGGCGGCGCCTGGCTGCTCGGCTTCGCCCACCACGACGGCATGCTGCGGCGGCTCGCGCGGCACCGGCTCCTCGGCCTCGCCGCCCTGCTCGCGGGGCTCGGCGCCGCCTGGATCCTCACCCATCCCGGGCCCCGGGGCTACGACCTCAACGACATCCCGCTCGGCAACGCCCTGTGGTCCGCGGCCTTCGTGCTGGTCGCGCTCGGCTTCGCCCCGGCCGCGACGGCTGCGCGCGCGTCGCGGCTGGTCACGGTCCTCAACGCCCGGGCCCTGACGATCTACCTCTGGCACGTGCCGATCATCGTGGCCGTCACCCGGATCGGTGAGGAGCATGGCCTGCCGGTGCGCGGCGCGGTCGGGATCGGCTGGCGCTTCGTGGTGATCGTCGCGTTGGTCGTGCTCGCTGTCGCGCTCTTCGGGTGGGTCGAGGACTTCGCCGTCGGCCGCCGGCTCACGCTGGTGCCGGGCGGGCCTGCGCGCCGGCCCGCCGTCGCGCCGGTCTCACCCGCGGTGCCACCCCTGCGGCAGGTCTCCGGGAGCGCACACGGGTGAGGGGCGGCTACCGTCCCGGCGTGGCGGTGATCGTCGCGTCGCCGCTGCCGGTCTGCACCTCGATGACGTTCTTGGCGCTCGGGTCGTCGACGAGGCCGAGCAACTCCGAGTCGCCCGAACCGTTGCGCGTCTTCACCTGGTAGGCGCCGTCCGGCACGGTCAGCTCGATGTCCCCGCTGCCGGCCCGCGCCGTCACCGAGGCGGCCTCGACCAGCTCGACGGTGACCGTGCCGGAGCCGGTCTGCGCGTGCACGGCCTTGCCGCCGGCCAGGCCGTGCGCGTCGACGTCGCCCGAGCCGGTCACCAGCGTCACGCCGCCGGCCAGGTCGTTGGCCACGACGTCGCCCGAGCCGGACTTCATCGACACCGCGCCGCTGGCCCGGTCGATCAGGACATCGCCGGAGCCCACCGTCACCTCGGCGGTGGCGATGTCGCTCAGGGTGATGTTGCCCGAGCCGAGCCGGCCGCGCACGGCCACCCCGGTCGGTGCCTGGATCTCGTACGAGACCGTGCACCGGTCCCCGCAACTCGTGTCGAGGGTGAGCACCGTCCCCGCCAGCCGGTACGAGGCCTGGGGGTCGGCGGAGCCGGCGGTGCGCACGATGCGCTTGATCCGGGTGTCGGGGATGGCAGCCGTCGTCACGGTGAGGTTGCCGTCGCCGCCCGCCAGGACGATCTCGGAGACCTTCACCTTCTCGGTGTCGTCGTAGGTCAGCTTCGCGCCGATCCCTCCGCCGCAGCCGGCCAGGGCGGCCGCGGTCGCGGCGATCAGGGTGACGGCGCCGGCGCGCCGGGCGAGAGTCGGGGTCATGCCTGTGACGCTATGGGTCGCATGCACCCGGGCACCATCGGTCCTCCCACTGAGGCGGCCCCGAGAAGACCCTGAGATCCGGGTCAGGGTCTGTCGTACCCAGGGGGCAGAATGGCGTCCGTGCCCGCCGGATACCGCCGCCAGCTCTACCGCGACGACGCGGTGGTTCTGCGTGTGCAGAAGCTGGGCGAGAGCGACCGGATCATCACCCTGCTGACCCGCCGGCACGGCCGGTTGCGTGCGGTCGCCCGCGGGGTGCGCCGCACCAGTTCCCGCTTCGGCGCCCGGCTGGAGCCGTTCGGCCACATCGACCTGCAGCTCGCCGGCTCGCCCGAGGGCCTCGGCAGCAGCCTGTATTCGGTCAGCCAGGTCGAGGCCCTGATGCTTTATGGCAAGAAGTTCCTCACCGACTACCCCCGCTACACGGCGGCGAGCGCCATCGCGGAGACCGCCGAGCGGCTCTCCCCGGTCGAGCGGGAGCCCGCTCTGCGGCTGTTCCAGCTCACCCTCGGCGCGTTCAAGGCCCTGGCCGCGGGGGAGCACGCGAGCAGCCTGGTGCTCGACGCCTACCTGCTGCGCGGCATGTCCTTCGCCGGCTGGGCGCCCGCCCTGGGCGAATGCGCGGTCTGCGGCACCGCCGGTCAGCACGGCGCCTTCTCGGTGCCCGCCGGCGGCGTGGTCTGCCCCGACTGCCGGCCGCCCGGCGCGGCCCACCCGGCCCCGGCGACGGTCGCCCTGATGCAGGCCCTGACCAGCGGCGACTGGCAGCTCGCCGACGCCACCGAGCAGCCGGTGCGCCGCGAGTGCAGCGGGCTGGTGGCAGCACATCTGCAATGGCACATGGAGCGCAACCTGCGCGCCCTGCCACTGGTCGACCGACGGGAGAGCACTTCGTGACGCGTCCGCCCACCCCACACACCTCCGGCGCCCGGCCGCCGGCCCTGCCCGCCGCGGCGGTGCCGAAGCACGTGGCCGTGGTCATGGACGGCAACGGCCGCTGGGCCAAGGAGCGCGGGCTGTCCCGCACCAAGGGCCACGAGCAGGGGGAATATTCGCTCTTCGACACCATCGAGGGCGCGATCGAGATGGGCATCCCCTACCTGTCGGCGTATGCCTTCTCCACCGAGAATTGGAAACGCTCGCCGGAAGAGGTCCGCTTCCTGATGGGCTTCAACCGCGACGTCATCCGCCGCCGCCGCGACCAGCTGGTGGATCTCGGGGTCCGGGTGGTGTGGTCGGGCCGCTCCGGCCGGTTGTGGAAGAGCGTGATCTCCGAGCTGCAGACCGCCGAGGAGATGTCGAGGGGCAACAAGACACTGACCCTGCAGTTCTGCGTGAACTATGGCGGCCAGGCCGAGATCGCCGACGCGGCGGCGGCGATCGCCCGCGACGTGGTGGCGGGCAAGCTCAAGCCCGACAAGATCACCGAGAAGACCGTCGCGAAATACCTGTACCACCCGGAGATCCCCGAGGTGGACATGTTCCTGCGCCCGTCCGGCGAGGAACGCACCTCGAACTTCATGCTCTGGCAGTCGGCGTATGCGGAGCTGGTCTTCCTGGACACCCTGTGGCCGGATTTCGACCGCCGCCACCTCTGGTATGCCTGCGAGCTCTATGCGAAGCGCGACCGCCGGTTCGGCGGTGCGATCCCCAACCCGGTCGCGCCCCGGTGAGCTTCCGATACGTCTATCTGGCCCGGCACGGCCACGCCGACAGCGAGGACGCCGGCCTGAGCGACCGGGGCCGCCGCCAGGCCGAGCTGCTGGGCGCCCGGCTGGCCGGGGTGCCGCTCGACGCGATCACCCACAGCCCGCTGGCGCGTGCGACCGAGACCGTGGCCAGGGTGCTGACTGTGGCGTCGTGGGCCGGGATCGAGCCGGAGAGCTCCGTCGTTGTCGGCGACTATCCGCCATATGTGCCCGCGGAGATCCCCGCCGCGTTCGCGCCGCTGGTCGAGGGCTGGAGCGCCGGGGAGTTGCGGGAGGGTCCGAAGCTCGCGGGGGAGGCGCTGGCGCGCTTCGCCGTTCCGGCCGACCGGGAGACCCACGAGCTGGTGATCACCCACAGCTTCCTGATCGGCTGGTTCGTCCGGGACGCGCTGGGTGCGCCGCCGGAGCGCTGGATGGGCCTCAACACCGGCAACGCGGCGCTCACGGTGATCCGCTTCAGCGACGACCGCCCGCCGGCGCTGATGGTGCACAACGACATGTCCCACCTGCCGCCGGAGCTGCGCTGGACGGGTTTCTCGCCGCATCTGCGCGTGGGGTAGCGAGGGCCGCTCTCCGCGGGCGGGGCGGCTCTGCGGTCTGCCGCTTCGGTCAGGCGGTGATGATCGCTATGGCAGCGTCCACGTCGGAGAGATCGGGCAGCACGGCGTGCGCGCCGGCCAGCACGAGCTCGGCCATGCTGGTCGAGCCGGTGGCCACGCCGACGGCGAGCGCGTCGTTGGCGAGCGCGGCCGAGACGTCATTGGCGGTGTCGCCGATGACCACGGGCCGGAAGCGCTCGCCGTACTTGGCCTCGGCCCGTTCGAGGCAGCGCCGCACCAGCGTGGCCCGCACGCTGTCGTCCGTGCCGTATCCGCCGATCTCCGCGTCGAAGGCGCCGGTCAGCGCGAACGCGTCGATCTTGGCCGCGGCGACCTCGGGCACGTTGCCGGTGACCAGCGTCTGCACCACGTCGGGCCGGGCGCCCAGCTCATCGAGCACGGCCCGGACCCCGGGCATGAGCGCACCCTGCTCAGCGAACTGATGCCGTGCGATGTGCACCTGCTCGACGTAGCGGGCGAAGAACAGCTCGGGCGTGCAGTCGGTGACGCCGTGGGTGGCGAAGACCTCGGCGCAGATGTCCAGGTCGGTGCGCCCGCCGAAGTTCGGGGTGGCCCGCCAGGCCACCCCGGTGAGCTCCGTGAACGCGGCCTTCCACGCCTGCGCGGCGACCCCGCCGCCCCGCAGCAGGGTGTAGTCGATGTCCCACATGATCAGGCGTCGCACTACTCGGCCAACCGCCGCTCGATGTGCTCGACCTTGGCATGCAGCGCGTCACTGACGCCCGGCCTGATGTCGGCCTTCAGCGAGACGCTCACCCGGGGCGAGTGCGCGGCGACGGCGTCGACGGCCTGCTTGACGACGGCCATGACCTCGTCCCACTCGCCCTCGATGGTGGTGAACATGGCGTCGGTGCGGTTGGGCAGCCCGGAGGCCCGGACCACCCGCACGGCCTCGGCGACCAGGTCCCCGACGGAATCACCCGCGCCGAGCGGCGTGACTGAGAATGCAACCAGCATGGCCCCATCCTGACAGGTGTCGCGGAGCGAGCCCGCCTCCAAGACCGCGATCTTGCACCGGCTTTCGGAGACCGGGAGGCCTCGTGGTCAGTGGGCGGCGCAGCAGGGGGTGGGGTTGCGGGTTTCGAAGGGGACCAGCCGGTCGCCCGCCGCCGGGGCGGTCGTCAGGGTCAGCCTGCCCGCGCGCCACTGCGGGCGGACGAAATCGCCCGTGTCGAGCAATGCCTGCGGGTCCGCCTCGCCGCCGCCCAGGACTTCGACCTTCTCGATCGCGCTGAGCGCGAGCACGTCCGCGACGCGGAGCGTGCCGACCAGCAGATCCACCCCGGGGTAGAGCACCGCGCGACCCGACCTGCGGGCCACGTGCTCGGCTGCGGCGTCCGGGCTCTCGGCGCCCAGTTCGGGTGCCGTGTCGGCGAAGACCAGGCTCAGCGCCACGTGCGGCCGGGGCGAGCGCACCAGGTGGGTGCAGGCCAGCGCCGGCGCCGGCGACAGCGACGCCAGCCAATGCTCCGCCGCGACGGTGTCGGGATGCTCCAGGCTGACCCCGTGCACCGGCAGCCCGGCGAGCCCGGCCACGTCGAGAGCCGGAGCGACCGCGATCACCGGGGCCGGGGCGGAGCTGGCCAGGGCCGCCGGAACGGAGACGGCCGGGTCCCGGGTCGAGCTGGCCGGGGCCGGTGTCAGAGCAGGGCCGGACGGGCCAGCCGGGCCCGAGGCGGCCGCCGCCTGGCTGGCGGCGGCCGCGGAGGGGTGGATCATCACTTGGGCAGGACCCAGATCGGGTTGGTGTAGAACCACAGGTCGCTCCACGGGTCCGCGTCGCCGATCACGTCCAGCTTCGGGCCCGCCGGGTCCACCGCCGCGCCCATCAGGCCGGGCTGGGTGCGCTTGCCGTCCGTGCCGCGCAGGCGCAGGTAGAACGGCTTGTCGAGGCGGCCCAGCTGGTACGTCACCGACAGCTTCCGGGCACCCGGCGACACCTCGTACGATTTCACGACCTTGGTGTTCGGCGCCGTGAAGGTGTCGCGGGCGGAGACCGGGCCGGTCACCGAGCCGACGATCACGTCCACCCGGGACAGGACCGGGACGAACTGGGCCCAGTTCGGCACGTTCTGCAGGTCGATCTCGAGGGTCAGCTCCGTCGCCGTGCCGCGCTTGACGTGCAGGACGCCGCCCAACGGCGTACCCGTGGCGGCCCGGCGGTCGCCCGCCACCCGGACCCGCGCGTCCAGTGTCTTGATCAGGCGGCCGTGGTCCACCCACACCCGGCCGGCCCGCAGGCCGTCCATGACCGACTTGTAGGAGAACGACGCCGCCCCGACGTTGGTCCGGCCGTAGAAGCCGGGCCAGAAGTCACCCGCGGTGGTGTTGACCTTGCCGGTGTAGACCGGGTCGTTGTACCGGCCGTTGGCCTCGAAGTCACTGCCCGGGCCGCGTTCCGACTGGTCCAGGTAGTTGACGTGGCTGTCGGAGTTGACCGTGACCCACCAGGCCCGCCCCTCGGACAGCAGGCTGTCCCACAGCCCGCCGACCGTGGCGGTCATCCAGTCGAAACCGCCCCAGGTGCGGTAGGTCTCCAGCGGGTAGCCGGAGTACGACGCCGCCGACGGGTTGTTGTCGTACAGGCCGCGCGCGCCGCCTCGTCCGTTCGGGGCCGGGATGCCGGCGGCCTGGTGGCCGGGGGCGCCCTCCATGCCGATCGCGACCGTCGGGTCGGCGTCGCGCCAGTTGCGGATCTCGTGCGGCGAGTCGATGCCGCGCCGGGCCGGGTGGTTCGCCAGGAACAGCGCGCCGTCCACCTTGCGCCGCTTGACCTGCTCGCCGAGGAACTTGATGCCGGCGATCGCCATCGCCTCGTTCTGCGCCTCGGTGTTGGTCGCGGGAAGCTGCGAGCCGTCGAAGGTCTGCTCGAACTGCTTGAGCACGGCGACCTCGTTGCGGCCCGGGTGCACGAAGACCGTGGCGTGCTCGGCCGCCGGGATGTTCCACTCCAGGCCCTGGAAGGTCAGCAGGTCCGGCAGTTCCTCGCGGGTGGCGAGGATGTCCGGGTTGACCTTGTCCACGCCGATCTTGGCGTGCGCGTTGCTGCCGTGGTCGGTGATGACGACCCAGTCGAGACCGAACGCGCGCCCGTGCCCGGCCTGGTCGATGACCCGGTACTGGCCGTCGGAGCTGTGCTGGGTGTGGATGTGATGGTCGCCGGCCAGCCAGCGGAAGCCACCCTTGGCGGTGCCACCGCCGGCCGGGCCGTGCGAATGCGGCAGCCCGGCGGCCGCGGCCGCCGACGGCGTGGCGAGCACCGACGCGGCCGCGCCGGCGCCGAGCAGGCCCGCACTGCGCAGGAAGCCGCGGCGGGAGACGTCCGAAGGCGACAGCTCGCCGTCGGGCACGCTCAGATCAAGAGCCGGGGGTACGTCCGCAGCGGCGCCGGAGGAGTGGTCGTGATCGTGGTGGTGATGGCCGTGACCCATGTCCATGGCTCCCGAAGATCGACAAGGATGACCCGGTCAATCTCGCGGTCGCACCGCAACGCCGGATGGCGCCGGGGTTGCGCGAGGACGAACAGCCGAGGGTTTCATCCGGCCGGCCGGATGCGGTCTACAGCGCGGGCACGACGGTGCGGGCCGCCTGGGGAGGCGGCCCGCACCGGCACGAACGCCGGCCTAGAGGCGGGCCGTCGTCACCCGGGAGGATTCGTAGGTCGTACGGGCCTGGGGAAGGCCCGGCACGGTGGACACGTCCTTGACCAGCATGCCGGTCTTGGCGTCGACGGTCAGCACTTCGCCGCCCTCGCCGCCGAACACCTCGGGGCCGGCGGTGATCGTCAGCGTGGCCTTGCCGCTGGTGGTCGAGCTCTTGACGCTGACCGCGGAGATGGTGGACAGCAGACGCAGCACACCGGCCCGGACCTGCGTGTTGCCGTCACCGGCGGACAGCGCTTCGGTGCTGTACGTCCACAGGGCGTTGTCGAAGTGCTGCTTGACGGCCTGGGGGCTGTACGGCTTCGGCTTGGCGTTGCCGCCCTTCTGCTTGATGATCACCTGGGCGGCCGCCTGCTGCTTGTCCCACTCCGCCTGCTGGGCCGCGGGGTCGAGGCCGACCAGCGGGTCCTTGGCTGCCTTGAGCATCTGGGTCCGGCCGTTGGCCGGGCTGCTGTCCGCCGCGGCGACGGCCGCCTTGAGGAGCGGAGCGTAGCCGCCGGCCTTCAGCTGGTCCTGGTGGCGGGAGATCGCGCGCTTGATGTCCTTCACGCTGTTGCCCGTATAGATGGCGTGACCGTCGGTGTACAGGGTGTAGACGACCTGCATGGTCTTGGCGCCGTGGACCTGGGTCGCTTTCACCAGCCACGCGTCACCCGTCGACGGGGTGACCGTCCTGATGGACCCGGCCAGCGTCATCAGCGGCGCACGGTCGGCGGACCCGTCGACGATGGCCGACCCTGAGGCGGTGGCCGACGAATCCTTGCCGGGCACCGCGCCCCCGGTCGCCGACGAGTTGAGCACTACAGCGACGACCGCCGCCGCGGCGGCAACCCCCACCCCGGCGCCGATGCCGAGCCGGCCCGCGATACCGATCCCGCGGCGGCGATGAACCGTCGGGCTGGCTTCGTGTTCCCGCGTGGTTGTCGTCGTTTCCATGGTCGAAATCGTCTCCATAGTCGTGTCCTCCGCTGATGTCGCGCCCAGCAACCGCACGGTTCCGGGGTCGGTCATCGCCGCCCGCAGCACCGCCCGCGCCCGCCGATACGCCTCCGGGCTCAGTGGTTCTGCGCTGCCCAACTCACCGACCAGATCGAGCTCGTCGGTCATCGGTGTCTCTCCTTCGCGCTGTTGCGATCCTTCAGAAGCGCGGAAACCCCCGGCGCGTCGCGTAGTGCCGTCCTGGCCTGGCTCAGCAGCCGCCGCGCCGTGCCGGCCGGCATGCCGAGCGCCCGTGCGGCGTCGGCTGCGGTCAGGTCCTCCCAGGCGACGAGCCTCAGGACCTCCCGCTCTTCGGGTTTGAGCCGCATCAGGGCCGACCGGAGCACCGCCCGGGCGTCCACGCCGAGGTCCACCGCCGCCCACGGATCCCATCCCGTAGCCAGGTCCGTCACGTCCGCGACCAAGTCCTCGGCCGGCCGGGACCGCCAGTAGCGACGCAAGCGATTCAAGGCCACCCCGTACAGCCACGGCCGCGCATCGTCGTACGACTGGTCGTACGATCGCCGCGACTCGAACGCCGCAACCCAAACCTCGCCCAGCAGGTCCTCCGCCGCATCGCGCCCCGCCCGGCGAACGAGGTACGAACCGACGGCCGCCTCATGACGCTCGACTACCTCCACGAAGGCGTCGACATCGCCATCCAGCGACTGGCCTATCAAATCCGCATCCGAAGCCATGGCCCTCCTCGGCAAATTCCGTGCTTCCAACCTGACATTGCCAATCAGCCAGCAAAGTGTTCAGGATCCAGGGCGCCGAGGTCCGAGGACGAGCGATGTGTCGAATCCGAGGAGAGTCGTTCGTAGAACAAGCGAGGGCGGCCGGCGGAAGCCGCTGAGACAAGGGAGTCATGGGATGACGCGGTACTTGATCTCGTTCAACGACGGCGCGATGGACCACATCCCCGCCGAGGATTGGTCCGACGTGGGCAAGGCCTCGCACGCGGTGGTCAACGAGGCCGTGAACGCCGGCGTGTGGGTCTACGGCGGCGGACTTGAAAGGCAGCGGGCGAGCGTCGTGGCCACGGACGGAGTGGTCACCGACGGACCCTACCCGGAGACCAAGGAGGTCGTTGGCGGGTTCTCGGTCATCGACGTGGCCACCCGCGAGGAGGCGCTGGCGTGGGCCGCCAAGATCGCCGCCGCTTGCCGCTGCGCGCAGGAGGTCCGGGAGCTCATGCCCGACCCGGAAACGGACGCGATGTTCCGCCAGGCTGACGGCCGGGCGACTGCCGACGGGTGAAGGGTCAGATGTGCCGGACGATCGAGCCCGCGGTCATGTCGTGCATGGTGCGGCCGTCCGAGCGGAAGACCATGAGGGAGTCGACGAGGCCGAAGACTCCGAAGGTGACCGCGTTGGGGATCCAGAACAGGAGGCCCTTGATCAGGAACTCGCGCAGGAACATCCGGCCCCAGCCGAACGCCTCGCCCGTGGTCGCGTCGGCGACCACGTGGCCCAGCAGTTGCCGGCCTGGGGTCTGCCCGTTGCACCAGGTGATCATCGCCCAGATCAGCCAGCCGATGCCGAAGGTCACCACGATGAGAAGCGCGTCCACCAGGAACGCCCCGAGCCGGCCGCCGGCGCTGACGAGCTGAGACGGGGGCCGGGCCGGCCACTGCACGGCCTGAGCCGGCGCGTAGACCGCCGGCGCGTTCGACGGTCCCACCGGGTAGGGCTGCAGGGCGTTGCCGGGCGGGGCCGACACCTGGCCGTAGACCTGCTGCGGGTAGTGAGCCTGCTGCGGGTAGTACGGCTGCTGTTGCTGAGCAGGCGGATAGGGGCCCTGGAAGTGGGGTTCGGTCATGCTCCACAGCGCCCTTCATCGACTACACAGCGTTGGCGTCGGTGACGCTACCGGGCATCGGTGGCGATGGGCAGGACCGGTCACCCGGTTGCGGTAGGCCACCCGGCCGGACCCGATGGTCCTGGTGTCGGCCCGGCCCAGCTTTCAGCCGATGATCGGGCGGAACAGTCCGGTTAGGACGCTGGTCGTCAGGGCCGCGGTGGACACCAGCGCCGCGCCCACCATGAGGGCCGCGTCGGCCCGGCCGAAGAGCTGCCGGCGGGCGTACGTCCGCGGTGTGCCCGCGTCGAAGCCGCGCGCGTCCATCGCCACCGCCAGCCGGGTGCCTCGGCGGATCGCGCCGACCAGCAGGGCGAACGCGGTGGACACGAAGAGTCTGACCCGGGCGACCGGGCTGCGCCCGGCGTCGATGCCGCGGGCCCGGCGGGCCAGGCTGAGCATCTGCCATTCCTGGCCGAGCAGGGGCACGAGACGGAACGCCGCCAGCGCGCCGATCGCGAACCGGGCCGGTGCCCGGACGTTCTGCACCAGGGCGTCGGCGAGGTCGGTGGGGTCGGTGGTGGCGAAGACGATGATGCCCGGCAGCGCGATCGCGAAGACCCGCAGCACCATGCCCAGCGCGGTGATCAGCACCCCCGTCGTCACCTCGAACGGCCCGAGCGTCGCCACCGTCGCGCCGGTGCGCTCGGCGGCGAACATCACCAGGGTGATCACGATGCCGCCGGCGGCGAGCACCAGCGGCCAGGCCCGGCGGAACAGGGTGCCGTACCGCATCCCGAACAGCGGCAGCACGGCCAGCTCGACGGCCAGGGCGATGGTCGGGGTCAGCGGGTCCAGGGTGGCGATCAGCGGCGCGCTGAACAGCAGGGCGGCGGCGAGCTTGGCGACCGGGTTGCGCCGCGCGAGCGGTGCGGTGCTGGCCTCGAAGGTCGGCAGGGTGAGCGTCATGCGGTCCGTTCCAGCCGGTGGACGGAGTCGGCGACGGCCGCCACGAAGTCGGCGTCGTGGGTGACCGCGACGATGCCGTGGCCGTCGTCGCGCAGCCGGGCCAGCAGCTCGATCAGCTCGATCCAGGTGCGCCGGTCCTGGCCGAAGGTCGGTTCATCCAGCACGAGCAGGCGGGGCGCGGTGGCCAGCGCGGTCGCGACGCTCAGGCGGCGGGCCTCGCCGCCCGAGAGGGTGTGCGGATTCGCGCCGGCGAGCTTGTCCAGCCGCAGCCGCTGGAGCAACTCGTCGACGGTCCTGCTCACCTCGGCCTCGGGGCGGCCGATCCGGCGCGGCCCGAGCGCGAGCTCGTCGGCGACCCGGTTGGTGACGAACTGGTGCTCCGGGTCCTGGAAGACCGACCCGATCCGGGTGGTCAGATCAACGGCCCGCCACCGGTACGGCGCACCGCCGGGTTTCGCGTCGATCGTGCCGGACGTGGGCTTCAGCAGGCCGCCGAGCAGTAGCGCGAGAGTGGACTTGCCCGCACCGTTGGGACCGGTCACGGCCAGCACCTCGCCCGCCCGGGCGGTCAGCGTGGCGGGCGGGAGGCGGTGTCGCAGGCTGACGGCGTCGGCGCGTACCAGGGAATCACCCGGACCGGTCACGGCCTTGCGGGCGGCGACGGCGTGGCCCGGCACCCAGACCCCCTCGTCCGCCAGGCGGTCGCCGTGCGCGGCGAAGACCGCGCCCGGCGGGCCGTCGGCGCGCACCCCGCCGCCCGGCTCCAGCACGACCACCCGGTCGACCAGGGTGAGCGCCTCCGCGACCCGGTGCTCCACGATGATCAGTGTCGTGTCGTCGTCGAGCGCCCGGGTGACCGCCGACCGGATCAGGGCGGCACCGGCCGGGTCGAGGTTCGCGGTCGGCTCGTCGAGCAGCAGCAGGCCGGGCCGCAGCGCGAGGGCTCCGGCCAGGGCGAGCCGTTGCTGCTCCCCGCCGGACAGGGCCGCGGTGGGCCGGTCCCGGCCGTAGCCGAAGCCGACCCGGTGCAGCGCCTCGTCGACGCGGGGCCAGATCTCGGCGGCCGGCACCCCGCGGTTCTCCAGCCCGAACGCCACGTCGTCGCCGCTGCGTGACATGACCAGCTGGGTCTGCGGGTCCTGGAAGACGATGCCGACCTGCTCGCGGGCCTTGCGCGGGTCGAGGCCGTCGATCTCGACCGAGCCCTCAGCGTCGCCCGAGTCGTCGGGCAGCAGCCCGGCGAGCGCCGCGAGCAGGGTGGACTTGCCGGCCCCGGACGCCCCGAGCAGCAGCACCCGTTCGCCGTGCGCGACGCGCAGGTCGACCCCGCGCACCGCCCACGCCTTGCGCCCGGCGTGCCGCCACCCGAACCCCCGCAGGACCACCTCGCCCATGATTTAGACGGCGGCGCGTTCGCGGCCCGACGCGAACCTGTCCAGCACGCCGGTCTGCGCCAGCGCCCGGGCCAGCAGCACGCTGCCCAGGCCCGCCACGAGCACGGCGCTGACCGCGGTGATCGCGATGTACGGCAGCCGCATCGTCGCCCAGGACGTCCCGCCATACCAGACGAAGGCGTCGTAGACGGACGCGGCGATGCCGGCCGCGGCCGCCGCCAGCAGGGCGACCGGCAGATTCCACACCTTGTACGCGAACACGGCGAAGACCAGTTCGGCCGCGGCCGCCTCGAGCGGGCCCTGCAGTACCAGGGTCCAGCCCCAGCTCGTGCCGAGGGCGACCGACACCAGCGCGGCCAGCGTCAGGGTGTAGAAGGCGGCGCCCGGCTTGCGGATCACCAGGGCGCCGAGGACGGCCGGCACCAGCCAGACGCCGTACAGGATCGCCCGGCCGGGCAGCGGGATGGCGTCCGCCGGGCCGTTCCAGAGCAGGCCCCAGGCCCAGAAGATGACGCCGAAAGCGACCGCGAGGATCGAGGCGATGACGATGTCGATGGTGCGCCAGCGATGGTTCATGAGTTGTGCCTCCCAGCTCGTACCGGGAGGGGACGCTGCACCGCGCCGGGGACAGCTCCCGGACACGGCGCGGCTGGAGAAAGACCGAGCTCCCTGCGCTGGCATTACCCAGATCAGGTTCGAGGGTCTGCGGTGTCACCCGCACTCTCAGCGCTGCGCGCTCCCCTGTCGGTGAGGTCCGTCAACGAACAGACCTCATTGCATGTGTTTCGATGACGCTAACACCGTACGGCCGTACGGAACAGCGTAGGAGGCGTCACATGCAGATCGAGGCCAGAGGGCTCATCTTCGACGTGTACGAGGGCGGCCCGGCCGATGGCACTCCGGTGCTGCTGCTGCACGGATTCCCGCAGGACCACCGCGAGTTCGATCTGATCCTGCCCCGGCTGCACGCCGCCGGGCTGCGCACCTACGCCCTCGACCAGCGCGGCTACTCGCCCGGCGCGCGGCCGTCAGCGGTCGCCGACTACCGGCTCGACGAACCGACCGCCGACGCGATCGCGGTGCTGGACGCGCTCGGGGTCGACAAGGCGCACGTCATCGGGCACGACTGGGGCGCGTCGGTGGGCTGGCTGCTCGCCGCCGGGCACCCCGACCGGGTCAGCACGCTCACCGCCGTCTCGGTGCCGCACCCGCGTGGGCTCAGCGTCGCCCTGCACAACCAGCCCTCGCAGAAGCTGCGCTTCGCCTACATGGGCGTGTTCCGTTCCCGGGCGGCCGAGCGGCTGCTGCTCGGCGCCGGCGGCACCGCGCTGCACCGGATGATGCGCCCGATCGGCGCCCGGGCCGGCCTGTACGCGACGGCGATGCGCGAGCCCGGACGGCTCACCGCCGCGCTGAACTGGTACCGCGCGATCTCCAGCGGTCAGGCCGACACGGTCGGCAAGGTCACCGTGCCGACCACGTACGTGTGGAGCGACGGTGACCCGGTCGTCGGCAAGCCGGCGGCGCTGGCCACCGCCACCTGGGTCGAGGCCGACTACCGGTTCGTGGCCCTGCGCGGGATCGGGCACTGGGTGCCGGAGGAGGCGCCGCGCGCCCTGGCCGACGTCGCGCTGGCCCGCATCGGCGTTTGACGCTGTCCGGCAACGGGCAATCCTGCGGCCACCGATGAGGAGGTGCGATGGCCGCGGAGCAGCGACGGAGCAAGCAGGAAACCGAGAAGGAGCGGTGGGACCGCAATTTCGGGGACCTGCTGCAGGAACTGCGCGTGGCTCAGACGGGCGTGCAGATCCTCTTCGCGTTCCTGCTGACCCTGCCCTTCAGCAGCGGTTTCCCGAAGACCTCCGCCTTCCAGAAGGACACCTACATCGTCGCGCTGCTCGCCGCCGCCGCGGCGACCGCGATGATCATTTCGCCGGTGGCCTTCCACCGGGCGCTGTTCCGCCAGGGCCGCAAGCCGGAACTGGTCCGGTACGCGCACCGGATGGCCACCGGCGGGCTGGCTTTCATGCTGATCGCGATGGTCAGCAGTGTGCTGCTGATCACCGACTACCTGACCAACATCTGGGTGGCGCTGGTGCTGACCGGGATCGCCGCCCTGTTCTTCCTGACCTTCTGGGCCGCCATCCCGTGGTCGCGCCGCAACTGGGCCGATGACGAGGAGGACGACGTCTACGAGGAGGAGGCGGCCGAGCCTAGCGAGCCTTCGCGGGCTTGAGCCCGAGGTCCTTGAGCTCCAGCGCGGCCAGCGCCCGCACCGCCGCGGCATCGCCGTTGCGCCAGGACTGGGCGATGTCCGGACCCAGCTTCGCCAGTTCGTTCAGCGGCCGGCTGGCCAGCGCCCGCAACGCCAGCAGATCCTGGCCGGCCGGCTCGTTGCGGACCTTGGCGGCCACCGCGGCCCGGCGCATCCAGCGCAGCCGCAGCGGCAGCCAGAGAAACAGCACCAGCGCCAGCGGGACCGCGATGATCAGCAGGGCCATGGTCAGCGCCAGGTTGTCGACGACCTCCTGCTGCTGGCGGCCGGCCTCGGCGAGCGACTTCGCGGCGTTGGCGGCGCTGTTGAACGGCGCGGTCAGCTCGTCGCCGACCAGCGGCACCCGGCCCACCTTGCCGCCGATGTCACCCAGGTTGCCGGCGATGCCGGTGCCCGCCTCCTGCAGTTTCTGCCCGGGCACCCCGAGCTTCTCGACCATGTCGTTGATCCAGATCCCGGCCCGGATCCAGGCGTAGACCCAGAACACCACCAGGAGGTCGGTGAGCAGCTGACGGATGGCGGTGGGCAGCCGATCGGCGTACATCTTCACGCGCCACAGCGTCCCACGGCCGGCCTAGGAGCGCTTGGCCGCGCACTCCGGGCAGGTGCCGAAGATCTCCATGGTGTGCGAGACGTCGACGAAGCCGTGCCGGCCGGCGACCTTCTCCGCCCAGGTCTCGACGGCCGGGCCCTCCACCTCGACGGCCCGCCCGCAGGAACGGCAGACCAGATGGTGGTGGTGGCCCTGGCTGCACCGGCGGTAGAGATGCTCGCCGCCGGGCGGGCGCATCACGTCGATCTCGCCGGCGTCCGCCAGGCCCTGCAGCGTGCGGTAGACGGTGGTCAGGCCGACCCGTTCGCCCCGCTCGCGCAGGATGGCGTGCAGGTCCTGGGCGCTGTTGAAACCCTCGGCGTCGGCGAGGACCGCGCTGACCGCGCTGCGCTGTTTCGTGTTCCGGACCACGGTGCTCTCGTCGGTCATGAGACCTCCCTCGCGTGGCTGACGGCGTCGGCGACGATGTGTGCGACGTGTTCGTCCACGAGTGAGTATGCGATCTCCCGCCCCCGCCGCGCACCTCGCACCACGCCGGCGCCCCGCAACACCCGAAGGTGTTGCGAGACCAGCGGCTGGGGCGCGCCCAGCTTCTCGACCAGTTCGTGCACGCAGCGCTCGCCGGCGCCGAGCTCGGCGACGATCGCGACCCGGATCGGCGCGGACAGCGCGCGCAGCAGCTCGCCGGCGCCCTCGTACGCCTCGTAGCCGGTGGTCGTCACCGGACTCACGTTACTGCTCATCGGGCCTCCGCCCGCAGGACGACCTCGGCCGGTTCGAGCTGCGCCGTGGCGCGCTGCGGGGCCGGGCTCGCCCGGCGGCGCACTACCCGCCAGGCCGCCGTGCCGACGGTGATGGCGAGGAAGACCGCGATCGCCAGGATCACGATGGTGGCACCCGGCGCGGTGTCGACCTCGCCGGCCAGCGTGACGCCGGCGGCGGCGGCGCCCACCCCGATCGCCATGGCCGCGGCCATCGTGCTGGCGAACCCGCGGGTGACCTGCTGGGCGGCCGCGACCGGCACCACCATCAGCGCGCTGACCAGCAACAACCCGACGGTGCGCATGGCGATCGTGACGGTCACCGCGGTGGTCACGGCCATCAGCAGATTGAGGGTACGCACGGGCAGCCCCGACACCCGGGCGTACTCCTCGTCGTTGCAGACCGCGAACAGCGCCTGCCGCAGCCCCAGCATCGCGGCCAGCACCGCGACGCCCAGCACGGCGATGACCGTCAGGTCCTGCCGCGACGTGGTGGTCAGCGAGCCGAAGAGGAACTGCATCAGGTTGGCGTTGCTGCTGTCGTCGGAGAGCCCGACCAGCACCACCCCGCCCGCGATGCCGCCGTAGAAGAGCAGGGCCAGGGCCAGGTCGCCGGAGGTACGGCCGCGCTCGCGCACCAGTTCCACGCCGATCGCCCCGATGACGGAGACCACGACCGCGGTCAGCACCGGGGACTGGTGCAGCAGCAGCCCCACGCCAACGCCGGTGAGCGCGACGTGGCCGATGCCGTCGCCGATCAATGACATCCGCCGTTGCACCAGGTAGATGCCGAGCGCGGGCGCGACCAGACCGATGATCAGCGCACCGGTCAGGGCGCGCACCATGAAGTCGTACTGGAAAAGGTCCATCGGCCTTCAGTCCTCTTAAGGGCGGCGGCGGGGTGGTTGGACGGGGGATCAGCCGGCTGGCATCCGATCCGTGGGGGACACGCAGATTCGGGCCCGTTCGGCCTCGGCGTGCGGGTGGACGTGGTCGTGGCCGGGCTGGGCGTGGTGGCCGGCGGGCTCGGGCACCGCACCCTCGTACGCGATCCGGCCGTGGTGCACGACCACCGCCTTGTCGATCAGCGGCTCGATCGGCCCGAGCTCGTGGGCGACCAGCAGGATCGTGCCGCCCGCGCCGGCGAAGCGGCCCAGCGCCGCGGCGAACGCGTCCTGGCTGGCCGCGTCCACGCCGGCCGTGGGCTCGTCCAGGACCAGCAGGTCCGGGTGCCCGGCCAGGGCGCGGGCGATCAGGGTGCGCTGCTGCTGGCCGCCGGAGAGCGTGCTGACCGGGTCGCCGATCCGCTCCAGCAGGCCGACGTCCGCCAGGGCCGCGCGGACGGCCTCCCGGTCGGCGGCGCCGGACGGGCGGAAGATGCCCCGGCGGGCCAGCCGTCCCGACGCGACGACCTCGCCGACGGTGGCGGGCACGCCGCTGCCGGCGCCCATCCGCTGCGGGACGTAGCCGATCCGGGCCCACTGCCGGAACCGGCGCTGCGGGGTGCCGAACAGCGTGATCTCGCCGGCCGCCATCGGCACCAGGCCGAGGATGGTGCGGATCAGGGTGGACTTGCCGGAGCCGTTGGCGCCCAGGATCGCGACGACCTGCGCGGGCCGCACCTCCAGGTCGATGTCCTGCAGCACGGCGCGGTCGCCGTAGGAGACGGCGGCGTGCGAAACGGTGACGACGCTCATGACGTACACCCCAGGGCCGTGGTCAGGGCGGCCAGGTTGGCGCGCATGACGGAGAAGTAGTCAGTGTCCGGCTCGGTGAGCCCTTCGAGGGGATCGAGGACGGCTGTCCGGGCGCCGACCTCGCGGGCGATGGTGTCGGCGACCTTCGGGCTGACCAGGGTCTCGAAGAAGATCGTGGTGGTGCCGGTGGACTTCGCCTGCTCCGCCACCCGCGCGAGGCGCTGCGGGGAGGGCTCGGACTCCGGCGAGACACCGGTGATGCCGACCTCGGTGAGGCCGTACCGGTCGGCGAGATAGCGGAACGCGGTGTGGCTGGTGACGAGTTCGCGGCGGGCGCAGGTGCGCAGGCCGGTCGCGTACTCGGTGTCGAGCGCGGTCAGCTCGCGGTGCAGCGTGGCGGCCCGCTCGGCGTAGCCCGCCGCCCGGGCCGGGTCGGCCTGGGCCAGGCGCCCGGCGAGCTTGCCGGCGATGGTGGCGAAGCGCACCGGGTCCAGCCAGACGTGCGGGTCCGTGGACCCCTCGGCGTGCTTCGGCTCGCCCGGCACGTGCTCGTGGCCGTCGTCGGCGGCGGCCAGCAACTCCACCGCCGAGCCCGCGTCGAAGGCCCGGTCCGCGGCCTCCTGCTCGACCGCCTCGTCAACCGCCGGCTGGAAGCCCTTGAGATAGACCACGAGGCCGGCGTCGCTGATGTCGGCGACCTGGCGGGGGTTGAGCTCGACGTCGTGCGGCTCGGCGCCCGGCTTGGTCAGGTCGGTGACCGCGACCGCGTCCCCGCCGAGGTGCTCGCTGAGGAACCGCAGCGGGTAGAACGCGGTCACCACGTCGAGGCGCCCGTCCGTACCGAAGCCGCTCGCCCGGTCACCGCAGCCCGCCACCGCCCCGGTGAGCACGGCCACAGCGGTGGCCGCGAGCAGGCGGCGGCGGCGCATCATGCCACCTACTGTGCGCCGTATTGGTAATGATTGTCAAAAGCGCATGTATCAGATCGCCTTCGCGAGGGCCGCCGCGAACAGCAGCACCAGCATCGTGACCCGGACCGCCCGCACCGGCGGGGACTGCACCGGCCAGGTGGTGAACGTCAGCGCCACCAGGGCCGCGACCAGCAGGAACAGCAGCGCGGCGCCGATGATGCCGGGCAGGAAGAGCCCGGCCAGCAGCACCGCGAGGGCCAGCACGAAGGCTGTCGTCGGGTTGACACTCGCCAGCCGGCGCAGCAGGTTGTCGGGCGGTGGTGTGGTCACGTCGGCCTTTCGGGTCGTGCGTAGGCTCAGCCCATGCTGGTGCTCAACCGCTTTGTCGTCCCGCCGGACTCGCAGGACTCGTTCACCGAACGGGCGCACGCCGCCCTGGCCGCCCTCGCGGAGCGACCCGGCTATCTCTCCGGCCGGCTCACCCGCGCGCTGGACGACCCCGCCTACTGGACCCTGGTCACCGAATGGGAGTCCGTGGGAGCCTACCGGCGTGCTCTCGGCGGCTTCGACGTCAAGGTGCATGCCACCCCGCTGCTGTCCGAGTCGGTGGACGAGCCGTCCGCCTTCGAGACCCTGGCCGGGGCCGAGCCCGGCGGTGCGGTCGTGGTCGTCGCCAGCGACCGGGCCGCGGAACCCTGGCGCTGAGCCGTACGCTTGAACCCATGACCCTTCTCGGGCAGCAGCCGCCACCGCCGCCGCAGGGACCGGGTGTGTACCCGCCCTTCCCCGCCCCGCCCGTCGAGGGCCGAGGCCGCCGCATCGGCGTCGGCCTCGGCATCGGCGCGGGCGTGCTCCTGCTGGTCTGCGGCGGCGGGGCCGTCGCGGGCGTCGGCCTCGGCAGGGTGATGACCAGCGCGCTCAACGAGCAGGCCGACGTGGTCGTGGGCGACTACCTGGCGGCGCTGCGCGACCGCGAGTGGGCCAAGGCCTACGACATGCTCTGCGCGGAGGCCCGGACCGAGGAGAACGAGTCCCAGTTCGTCAGCCGGATCTCCACCGGCGAGCGGATCACCGGCTGGGAGGTCGGCGATGTCAGCCTGGTGCAGCTCGCCGCGCCGGTCACCATCACCTACGCCGACGGTGACACCGCCGACCTGCACGCCTACCTCGGGCAGAATCGCGAGACGGGCGGCTTCGAGGTGTGCAGCGTCGAGGAGTAATCTCCTGATTTTGTCCGACTCCGACGTCCCCGCCGACAACCAGCCGGCGTAGGAGGAACATGCCCGCCGATCGTATCGACGCCGTCGTCAGCCTGGCCAAGCGCCGGGGTTTCGTCTTCGGATCCAGCGAGATCTACGGAGGCACCCGTTCGGCGTGGGACTACGGTCCCCTCGGCGTCGCCCTGAAGGACAACGTCCGCCAGCAATGGTGGAAGACGATGGTCCAGCAGCGCGACGACGTCGTCGGCCTCGACTCCGCCGTCATCCTCTCCCGCGACGTGTGGGCCGCCTCCGGTCACCTGGAAGCCTTCGTCGACCCGCTGACCGAGTGCCAGTCCTGCCACAAGCGGTTCCGGGCCGACCACCTCGAAGAGGCGTACGAGCACAAGCACGGCACGCCGCCGGCGTCACTCGCCGAGCTGAACTGCCCCAACTGCGGCAACAAGGGCACCTTCACCGAGCCGAAGATGTTCAACGGCCTGATGAAGACGTACCTGGGACCGACCGAGAGCGCCGAGGGCCTGCACTACCTGCGCCCCGAGACCGCTCAGGGCATCTTCGTCAACTACAACAACGTGGCGACCGCGGCTCGCAAGAAGCCGCCGTTCGGCATCGCGCAGGTCGGCAAGTCGTTCCGCAACGAGATCACCCCCGGCAACTTCATCTTCCGGACCCGCGAGTTCGAGCAGATGGAGATGGAGTTCTTCGTCGCGCCGGGCTCGGACGAGGAATGGCACGAGTACTGGCTCCAGCAGCGCTGGAACTGGTACCGGGACCTGGGCCTGTCCGAGAGCAACCTGCGCTTCTTCGAGCACCCGAAGGAGAAGCTCTCGCACTACTCGAAGCGGACGGTCGACATCGAGTATCGCTTCCAGTTCGGCGGCACCGACTTCGCCGAGCTCGAGGGCATCGCCAACCGCACGGACTTCGACCTGACCACCCACTCCAAGCACTCCGGGGTGGACCTGAGCTTCTTCGACCAGGAGAAGCAGGAGCGCTGGGTGCCGTACGTCATCGAGCCCGCGGCCGGCCTGACCCGCGCGGTGCTGGCCTTCCTGCTCGAGGCGTACGACGAGGACGAGGCGCCGAACACCAAGGGCGGCGTCGACAAGCGCACCGTCATGCGCTTCGACCCGCGGCTCGCGCCGATCAAGGTCGCGGTGCTGCCGCTGTCGCGCAACCCGGAGCTGTCGCCGAAGGCCCGCGGCCTGGCGGACCTGCTGCGCAAGCGCTGGATGGTGGAGTTCGACGACTCGCAGGCGATCGGGCGCCGCTACCGGCGCCAGGACGAGATCGGTACGCCGTTCTGCGTCACGGTCGACTTCGACACCCTCACCGACGACGCGGTGACGGTGCGCGACCGCGACACGATGAAGCAGGAGCGGGTGTCCCTCGACCAGATCGAGGACTACCTGATCAAGCGGCTGCCCGGCTGCTGACCGTGGGCCGGCGAGTCTTCATCTCGTACGCGCACGACAACGACGACCACGTCGAATCCGTTCGGCGGTTCTGGGAGCTGTTGCGTGCGGCCGGGGTGGACGCTCGCCTGGACCTGCCGGCCGCCACGGTCCGGCGGGACTGGCCCGTCTGGATGATGGGTGAGTTCCGCCGCGCCGAGGTGATCCTGGTGATCGCCTCCCCGGCCTACCGCAGGCGGGCGGAGGGAGAGGCCGACCCCGACGAGGGGCGCGGCGTGCAGTTCGAGGGCGCGTTGCTCCGTGAGCTGATCTATGCCGACCGCCGCGCGTGGTTCTCCCGCGTCCTGCCGGTCGTGCTGCCCGGTCAGTCCCAGGACGGCATCCCGATCTTCCTGGGGCCGGTCTCCGGTTCCGTCTATCGATTGAGCGGACTGGCCGCAGCCGATATCGAACCGGTTCTTCGGGTGATCAACGGTCCCGCGGCGACAGGCCTCGCGGCGGTGGCCCCGTCGGCCGTGGTGAGCACTCCTGCCGCGCCCGCCAGGGTGACGGCTTCCGGCGCCGGTGCCGGTGGGCCCCGACGATCGACCGTGGCTGAGGCCGGCGAGCTGGCGACGGCCCTGGGCGCCATCGTCGAGTTCGGTGATCGCGACGGCCGACGGCAGGCCCTGGCCCTGCTGCCGCCCGGTATCCGCGAGCACATCGACGATGCCCCGACTGCCCGGATGCACCTGCTCGCGATCGTCCGGGGCTGCGCGCGGTTCGGCGAGGCGGGCCGGGCCGCGCTGCTGGACCTGCTCCGGGACGCCCTCCCGGCCGCCGACCCGGCGGTGGCACGAGCGATCGCCCTCGTCGTGCACAGTCGCCTGTTCGACGATCACGAGGCCGTGTGAAGCGTCCCGTCGAGCCGGTTGTTGCGCTGTAGCCAGGTCTGCTCGGTGCGCGCGAGCCGCCGCGCGGCCCGGCGCGCCACGTCGGCCGGGATCGGCCGGCCGCGGTCGGTGATCCCGGCGGCCAGGCCGGCGACGAAGCCCCGGCCGGTCGTGGTGAGGGCCGGCGCGCCACGCAGCTCGCGCAGGGCCCGCACGACCTCGCCGCGGAACCGCGCCGCGTGTATCGTGGCCTGCCGCTCCATCGCCGGGACCGTCCGTATCGCGTCCCAGAACTCGCCGACCGCGGCGAACGCGTACGCGCCGTGCAGCAGCCCGCCGATCGGGCGCGGATCGGCCCGCCAAGGCGCGAAATACCGCTCCGGCGTGCACGGTTCGTACAGCCGGACGACATCCATCATCGCGTTGAGCTTGCTGTGCTGGAATTCGTGGATCAGCGTGGCGGCAAGCTCCTCTGCCGTGCCCGGTAGCGCCGTGGCGAGACCCCCGAACGCGTACCGGTGGGTGGCGCTACGGCCGTGGGCCCCGGCCGCGAGGGGGGTGATCGCCCGTAGCCCGGCCGCGAGCTCGCGGTGCCGAACCGGAGCGTGTTCGGCGATGAGTTCGAGGGCCCTTGTCATCCGGTCGCGCCAACGTCCCACGGCCCGGTCGTCGAGCCGGCCGGTCACCGGCAGGCCGAAGCAGGACCGGCCGCTGTCCAAGTCGTCGAGCGCGATCCCCGGCGCCGCCGGGCGCAGGCTCAGCCAGCCGTAGCCGGACACCACATCCTCGGCCGGGCCGTCGACCGGCCCTGCCGACGCACCGACAGAGGGGAGCCCGAGGCGCCCGGTCGTGCGGATCCGGCGGGGCAGCGGCTCGCCGGCTCGCAGCGCGGCGGCGAGGCCGATCCCGGTCAGATAGTCGTCGTCGTCCGCCGACCACCGTCGATCGACCAGCCCGGTGAGCCAGGCACCGACCCAGGGATAGAGAAGGACTTCGGCGGTCTCGGCGGGCGCCTGGTGATCCATGTGGCACAGCAGATCGACAGCGGCGCCGGATCGGGCGTGCAGGCGGAGTACGTGAGTCAGGGTCAACAGTAGTGTGCTGTGCCGGGCCCGGCGCAGGAACGAGATTCCCGCCGTGTCGCCATGCCCCGCGGAGAAGGCGGAGAAGAGCTCGGGTGAGAGGCGATGCGTTGTGATCATTCGACCCCGATCGCGCTGTCCCAACCGGAGGTGAGAGTGGAATCAGAACGCAGGGATT
>Ga0307516_10000601_pt1 | contig 48741 bp, 79 predicted proteins | sample 19_EM_MG_FD_203310 | JGI IMG/M metagenome (GOLD analysis project Ga0307516, IMG submission 203310) | Populus trichocarpa ectomycorrhiza microbial communities from riparian zone in the Pacific Northwest, United States - 19_EM | ecosystem: Host-associated > Plants > Roots > Unclassified | place... | reverse complement strand
GGGCGCTGCTGATGATGCGGAATAGGTACATCGTCATCCGCGAGATGGTCCACAGGAACACCGCCGAAAGCACAAACTCGAGGGTCAAGTGGTGGAGCATCTTCCAGCTCGGCGTGGTCGGCGGCAACGGACTGTTCCAGGTGTGGTACCTGAAGCGATTCTTCGAGGTAACGATTCAATGTCGCCCCCACTCTCGCACGTCCGTTGATCGCTAACAATCGCTGGTCGTGCAGGTCAAGAGGGTCGTCTAGGTTCGGTTTTGGTTTTTGGTTGGGCTGGGTTCGTTTCGGTTCGGTAGATTCAATCTTATTTTGCTTTTGAGCGCAATGATCCAATTCGAGCGGCTTTACTTCTGTCGACTTGTCACTCGAGATGTGGGAAAACAGGAGAAACGAATCACATGTACTCGACAAGAATGAAACACTTTTAATGCCCATGAACGGCTGGGTGGCTATCTACGCTGTGTGATTCGTGACTGCAGGGACACCTGCGAAGTGAAGGACCTTCCCCAAAGCGGCGAGTCCCGGTTGGTCACGTTGGGCCACGCTGGTACTAAGACTACGATGAACGGCCGTCTCTCGCTGTGCGTGATTTCGTTCAGATTCCATATATACATATCCGTACCATGTCTCGATCCCTGTTAGAAATGCGGCCAGTACTCGCTGATCTCGACGGTCTTGTAGCTTCCCTGCGGCAGGCTCCGCACGCTGGCGAAGCTCTCGACGACCACAAAGACCCTGGCGCAGAAGTAGACGACGAGCACGGGGTGCAGCAGGATCTGGACCGCGCGGTTGATGTAGTAGTCCATGTGCCACTGGTCCGGCAGCTGCTGTGTCACCCACTTCGCCGTCGTCACAATCGCCGGCAGCAGCAGCGTGAAGCACGACCACCGCCACATCCACTTCTCCAGCGGCGTCGGGAAGTGCGTGTTCCATACGCTCGCGTGCGCGGCTGTGGATGGATGTGAGCACGGACACCGATAGGGGAGGGGGAGTGGGAGCACGAACCGCCATACATAACGTTCAGAATCGAGAGTATGATGTGCGGATCGTTGAAGCCGTTGATCTCGGAGAGCACAATGTCCATGTCGAAATGCAGGTTCCTGATCCGAGGAACGCGGAAATCGTCGTCCCTCGAGTTCCGCAGGAATCCCTTACCAGCCGTGAATTCGTCGTAGTCCGTCTTTATCCGCCTGTACTTTTCCTGTGACAGCGCCCAGGCCGCCGAGAATAGCATCTCGAGTTCCGTCTGAGTGAGCGTGACGGCTTTTTTGTCGGGTCCGGTGACCAGCGCCCTTTCTCTCTTCTGTGGCCCTTGCTTCTCGGAGGTTTCCCTCTCGGAGGGGATCTCCCTCTCGGAGATTTGTGCGATCTCCTTCTCGGAAGGGCCCGCCTCCGCGCCATCCGTGCTGAGCTCCTCGATCGACTGGCTCGGCAGGAGCGTGATGATATTTTCCCTGCTCCGTTTACCCAGTCGCCGCTTGGCTCTTGCCAGATCCCACAGCGCCCACTTCCGGTTCTCTTTCTCCTGCCACTTCTCCAGTGGGGCTCTGCCCCTGAATCCGGTCTTGTAGGCCAGGGGTATAGGTAGGGCGGCGTACAGCGTTGGCGCGGACCGTAGTAGCAGCTGCGCATCGTACTCCGGGAGCTCGTCGGTCGACAGGCAGACGGTGATGTCGTGCGAACGCCGCATGTCGAGCGCGAAGAGGATGTCCGCGAGGCCCGTATCCTTGCTGACTTTTATGGGCTCGCCGATGTTGAGGGGCTTCTCCCACCCTGGGAACGTGTTAGCCTGACTGCGACGACCGTGGAGACCGCCGAGGCTTACAGAAGAAGTACATGACTAGGGCAATGACGACGTGAAACAGTGCGTTTAGCTCGATGAGTGTGACGGGCAAGTCGTTCATCTTCCTCAGTATACACTGCAGTATCATCCAGGCAGCTTGGACGCAGACCTTGATGCATCGCATACCGTTTAGTCAGTGGCTCGTGGCGTCAAGAGTGGAGGTCAAGCCCACCAAGAACTTGGCCAAGAAGTCGGCTTTGCCTTTGTCCAATATCGTGGCTGTGTCGACACAAGAAGGCTGTAGGACACCGACATCCAGCAAATATTCGAATCCCTCGGGCGTGAGAGTGCATTGAGCACCGCCCTGGTCCTTAGCAATGGTTGAGCCTCCCATGACGATGAAGAAACTGCACTGTGCGTTTCATTCAGCTGCTGCTGCTGTGTACAGTCTGCGAGTGATCACGGTCAAACCTACTGTCGTCCCGAATTTGTGTTCGTCCCCAGTATACAGCATCCTGTTATATAGCTCATGCGTCCTTTCCCTTATCCTGACGATCAGCCCCGACTATCAACGTCAGCCATCTATGCGCAGACGGGTGTGAGCATATATGCCGATTGGAATAGTCACCATCTTTTCGAACATAGTGGCGTCTTCGTTCTTAGTCGACGAACACACATCCTCGGAGGGAGGTTCGCCGCGTCGTCTCACTTTCTTGTGCAGAGACCTCGCCTGCCGCCACTGCTCGTAGGAGCTGACCTGATTCGCCGTCAGATGGGGACCGAGTGAGCGAGCAGGCGGGAAAAACTGGGGGGCCAGTCCCCGTACCAAGACAATCTCCGGAGCGAACAGTCCGATGACAACCCATAGACACTTGCGCCAGAACAACAGGCCATGCGATGCGCCCGGATCCACGTTCAGATGCACAGCTTTGTACGGAGCATAAATCGTCAGTCGTTTATCTTTTCGGTCTTGACTCCCCCGCTCCCGCAGCGATCGCCAAACTCACCAGTCCAAACACAAAGACCAAGCGTCAGAACGCAAGACAACAGCAATCCCACGGTTCCCCGACCATCTGGATCCCGCACCCACGACGGCTCCGCTACCGTGTCGTTCGTCGGCGAGATGATGGTCGGCAGTCCGCACGCATAGCCGGCCAGAGAAAATAGGAGCAAAAGGGCAAGGAACACGGACGTCGTCGCGGTGGTGGGAGCAAGCATCGTGAGGGGAGGTTGTATCGAATAAAGTCTTGGGAGGGAGGGGGAGCTAGTCACCTCCGATATCGATCGCTTGGGGGGGGGGGGGGGGGGGGGGGGTTAGACGACGGGGGCCAAGAGTAGAGAGAGCATAGGTAGACGTATAAGTACGCTATGTACTGAGACAGGCTGGCCCTCCTTCCCTCACGCCTTCTCAGCCAGGGAATCATGCAGCGTATGTATCCCCACAGGCGGAGGGCCCTAGCCCAGTGACCTTAAAACGCGACACGTCGATAGAATTCCGGATGATGATCGTGTTGGAAGGCACCCCTTCCCCCCGTTCAACTGCCAGCTGTTTTGGAAGTCCGCGCTCCACTCCAACGGGTGATGGGCAATTGCAGCTGCAGCGACGTGTGGGCCCTAAACCTGCGCTGAGCCGTGATGTGTGCTAGATGGCCGGCTGCGAATCCCCCCGATGCGATGTGTGGCTAGATCCAATGGATAGCGCTGCCAGCCAACTCAGCCAACAACAACATCTTTTCTCCCCCAGCAACCACATTGCCCATTGTCTCTCTTCGATGAACCTACACGCTCGTATAGATTACGTGGATACCGCAATACGTCAACGATGGTTGTCCATCATCCACACACACGCTGCGTGTATTGCGAATGGCCGATGGGAGGTGGCCCCTACATGTGTATGTGAGTGCGCTGCTTGGAACTCCGCACTGCGTTGGCTCCATACGTACCTGCGTTCATGTCTCAAAAAATCCCTTCCCACGCCCCCCCCCTTCCCGGGCTTCGAGTCGTCAATAGCTATGTTTCGAAAGCGTGAGTTTTCCTGTACATTGTCTCGTCGCCCCGCTGCGACCGGCCCCCCTCCTTATCTCACATATATAACTGATCTGCCCTGATCGGGTCCGGTGATTGAGTAGCAAACGCCTCATTCCTTCCCCTCCCCGATTGCCCCTCCGCCCCATGATGTGCTGATTGAGTCCCCCACACCCCCCCACACCCACCGCCCCTCGAGGCAGACACACGACCGAGAGCGCCTCGAGCTTTGAGCCTGAGCCCGAGTGGTTGTTTTTTGGTTCAACCAGTATTCGTATGCGACTGGGCTTGGTGTTGTCGGATGGATGGACCAAGGCACGAGTGACAGCTGCAGGATTAGCTGCAGGCCCCGCCAGCATCAATTCCACACGGGCATGCATCTACCTGCCCAGCAACCCAGCCGATCGGATATTCCCAGCCACCGAAAGAGAAAAACAGAGGATTGAAAGGGGGAGAGAGAAAGAGAGAGAGAGAGAGAGAGAGAAGTGGCTGGGCTGGCTGAGGGCTTTTTCTTTTTCTTTTTTTTCTTTTTTCGTTTTTACGGAAAGAAGGGGTGGAACCCAGCTACCTACCTACTCACCTGTGGACGAAAGGTTGATGTTCCGGCCGCGGAAAAAGGGACAGCTGAAAGAGGGGCCCTCATTAACAGTCACTCGACGGTGAGCCCTTGGCCGGCCAATCAAGGATGCTGCCGCCATCGCCGCCGCCCATGTATGTGCTCTACTGTACTCTATTCTATACCAACTTGGGTATATGTGTGCACAAGCGTCGGCCAAGCAACACCAAATCCTGCACTTCCCCGCCTCCGCCATCAATGGTCAACACGATTCGGAAAAGATGTTCGTAATGACTGGAGTGGCTGTGACGCATCGGTCGATAAATAACCAATATTAGCGGTTGTAGCTCACGACCAGCCTGTTTTTGTGACGAACAACCCCGTTCGTGCATGAATGTTGTCTTGTCTCCCGAGAAGTCACTGGCTCCACAGCGGCGGCAAGATAGCAAAAAGTATGGATCTATGTATTGTACACTACATACCTATGATATGATCTGTGCTTATTGAAATGACCCCGCTGACTTGACCAACACCGACCAATGACCCAAATACCTGACAAAAGAAATTAAAAAGAAACACCATGACGGAAGGAGATCCTTTAAATATAACCCAAATCGAGAAATAAAAGGAAAGAAAAAAACATCACCAATCTAACCCTTCTCCGCCGCCGACGGCAACAGGCTTCGGCAGCGCCGGCTTCTCTAACGGGAGGTCGCCGAGAGGATCGGTCTTCTTCGATTTGCGACCCTTGAGGATGCCGTCGACGCCCTTAAAGGGGTCTCCGGTCTCCTCCTTCTTGACCATCCAGCGCTGGGTGCCGAGCCGTGCGTCGAGCTCCTCGACCGGCGGCAGCTTGAGGTAGACCCATCCGTCGGCGCGCTCCTCGACCTCGAACGTGGCGATGTTGAGGTCGTCGTCGTTGCGGCACGTGCCGGGGCTCTCTCCCTTGAGCTCGAAGTTGCGCTTGTGGTAAGGACACGAGACCCACATGTTGCCCTTCTCGTCGTCGCCGACGAGGCCGTCCGAGAGGATGAAGGCGCGCTTGTGCGGACACATCTGCTGGGTGGCGTAGTACTTCCCTTTGACCTTGAAGATCGCGAGTTGCGTGTCTCCGCGTTTGATGGCGGCGCTCTTGCCGCTTGGGCCCGTGTCTCCGTCGGCGAAGTAGGACGCTTTGATCATGGGCTGCCAGGCGAGCGACGTCCACTTTGTGCCTCTGAAGTCCTCCTTTGCCGCGCCCTCCTTCGGCCAGTACGTCGGCCGCGTCTGGTTGCGCTCCTTGATGATCTCGACACCCTCGAGCGTTTCGCCCGTGTTCGCGAACTGCTGGAACTGCGCTCGCCGCTCCGGGTTCTTGACCACCTCCGTCCACTCGCAGAAGTACGTGCCGACCAGCTCCTGCATCTGTCGTTCCAGCTCGTCGCAGATCCCCAGCCGGTCGTCGAGGATCACTTCGCGGAGGTACTTGATCCCGCCGGGAAGGTTCTCCAGCCACCGTGCGGTGCGCTGCAGCTTGTCGCCCGTGCGGATGTAAAACATGAGGTAGCGATCCAGCACGGGAACCACCCGCTCCAGTGGACAGTCCTTGATTAGGATCTCCGAGTGCCGGGGTTTGGAGCCGCCGTTACCGCCCACGTAGATGTTGTAGCCATTCTCGGTCGCGACCAGGCCAAAGTCCTTGTTCTGCGCTTCGGCGCACTCACGGACGCAGCCGGATACTCCGCTCTTGATCTTGTGCGGCCCTCGGATGGATTTGTAGCGCTCTTCGAGACGGATGGCCATGCCGACCGAATCGCCGATGCCGAATCTGCACCAGGTCGAGCCGACACAGCTCTGCGATTGGGTTAGCTTCGATTGTCGGAACGTGCGGGCGGGGGTGGTTGGCATACCTTGATGGTCCTCAAACTCTTCGCATAGGCGTGTCCACTTTCCATCCCGGCATCCACGAGCTCGCTCCAGATGTCCACCAAGTCCTGTTTCTTGGCTCCAAACATGTCGATACGTTGTCCTCCGGTGATCTTGCAGTAGAGGCCGTATTTCTTCGCCACCGTGCCGATGACAATCAGCTTGTCGGGGGTGATCTCACCGCCAGCCACTCGCGGGACAACTGAGAAGGTGCCGTTGCGCTGGATATTCGCCAGGAACCTGTCGTTCGTGTCTTGCAGACCGTGCATCGGCTTGTCCATGATGTGTCGGTTAAAGAGAGAGGCGAAGATTGAGCCGAGGGTGGGCTTGCAAGCCTCGCAACCTAGGGAGTCGGGGTGTTTGCCGACCGCTTTCATAACCTCCTCGAGAGTGGTGTACTTTTTGACGGATATGATGTTGAAGAGATCCGCTCTGGAATACTCGAAATGCGGGCAAACTATACCGTAGCAGTACTATTAGCGAGAAACCTTGTGTGTTCAGCGCACTGGAAGACTGCTCACGATGGTTCTTGACTTCGGCGCCCATCGCCTTCATCTCGGCATTGAAGATCTGTTGTACCAGCGGCATGCAGCCTCCACAACCCGCTCCCGCTTTGGTGCAGGACTTGACCTCACCGACGCTCTTGCAAGTTCCTTCCTTCACCACTTTGCTAATGTCGCCCTTGCTGACATTGTGGCACGAGCAAACTTGTGTATCATCAGGCCTGTATTCCTGTTAGCTAATCCACTCCCAAAAAAAAAAGCGAGGGGATCTTACAGATCGTCTGGATTATCTTCCTCGCCATCTTGTTTCGCACCCAGAATGAAGCGCGATGGTGGCACCTCCAGCGGCTTCCTACTCTTGGCCATTCCGACGAGTTTGATGTAATCTTTTGTGTCACCGATTATCATACCGCCGATAAGGTACTTCCCGTCGGCAGTGAACAGATACTTCTTGTAGACGGACTCGAAGGGATCCTTGTAGCTGAGCGCCTTGATTCCGGGGCTCTCGGTGGCCTCCTGCGGGCCGTCGCGGTCGGCGAAATAGTCACCGAACGAGGCAACATTGACTCCCAGGAGCTTCAGCTTCGTCGAGAGATCCGGTCGGCGGAACGCTCTCGGCGGCTGAGCGCCGCCGAACTGCGTGGACTGGCAGAGGTTGAAAGCGAGAACATCGGCCATCTCGACACCGGGGGCGATGAGACCGAAAGTTTGGCTGTCCCAACTCGCGCACTCGCCCACCGCGTAGATGCCGGGGATATTGGTCTCTAGGTCCTTGTCGATGATGAAGCCGCCCCTTTTAGCAGTCTTTATCCCCGCGGAGGCGGCCAGCTCGTCTCTCGGTCGGATTCCGATCTATCGTTTTCCGTCAGGTTTCCCTTTCTTCGATGGGGCGGGCACGTCGATGGCGGCGGGGGAAACAACTTACCGCGAAGCAGATACTGGAGCACTCCATCTCTTTCCCGTCGATGAACTTGACGCCGACGACCTGATTGGCCTCGTCGGTTTTGATCTCCCGGATCTTGTGGCACTTCAAGACTTCGAGGCCGAGCTCCTCGACCTTCTCGACGACGAGCCCTCCGGCATCGCGATCGAGCTGGCGGGACAGCACCCAAGGGTTCTTGTCGACCAGCTTGACGGAGCCGAACTGGTTCAGGTCCATCATCGCTTTCGCGGCCTCGAGACCGAGGAGCCCGCCGCCAACGACCAATCCCGTGCTCCCCGATACGCTGGCGGAGTGCGAGATCATGCGCTCCAGATCGGCGATGTTGCGGTACACAAACACTCCGGTGGCGTCGTGGCCCGGCGTGTCCGCGGGCACCACGGCGTCCGAGCCCGTCGCGAGCACGAGAATATCGTAGGGCACGCTGGCGCCCGCCGAGGTCTTGACCTCCCTGGAGTCCGGCAGGATCTCGGTCACGCGGGTTGAGAGGTGGTGGTGCAGTTGTGGTTGCGAATCGTACTGTCGTCCCGTCAGTGCTCGCTCCCAACCGCAAACAGATGTGCTGTGAACGACATACCCATTCCTTCGGATTGAGGTACAGTTCCTCGATCTTGCGGTGCTCGAAGAAGGAGGTCAGGCCGACACGATTGTAGGCGACGTGCGGCTCCTCGCCGATGACGGTGATCGAGAAGCGCGAGTGGTCCGGGTCGGCCTTGAGGAGTTTCTCGATGAACGAGATGGCGACCATGCCTAGGCCGACGATCACCACGCGCCTTCGGCAATGCGTCGTTGTCGGGGTCGTCACGCCGGAGGAGGCGGTCATGGCGGGGGTCGCGCTGCCGTCGGTGCAGAGGCCGTCCATGGCTGACAGCTATGCGGTGCACTCAGGCAGCGGGGTTACGGCGAGGGGATATTCCTCAGGGAGTGTGCGATGGCCCGCTCCGTACCGAAACGGAGGTGGAGAGATGAGTTGCGGTTGTATCAGTGGACGAAGGAAAATGAAGGAAAAGCCTGCCATCGAGACGGGGGCAGGACGGCCCAAGGGGGTATAAGTTCCCCATTCCGGGTTTGCGGAGTTTTTTTTTTTTTTTTTTTTTTTTCTTTCCTTTCTGTCCTTCTCCTCCCTTCTCTCTCGTCCTATCTGCCAGAAAAATTACAAAACCACGTTTTCCATCTCGATCGGTCCGGAACCAGCACCCGCGGAAAACGTACCGAGGAAAGCGGAGCGAGCACGCCAGCCGAGGCCATCCTCCAGCACATACAGACATGCTTGCATCGGAGAGGGGATTACATTGCTTTACCTAGGCTCCCCCATCCGCCACTATCTACCTCCACGCAAAAACAACAAACGGAGACGCCCATATGATCGGTGGGCATGTGGAGCACCGCCCACTGGCACGCGAGACATTACGAAGCCGAGGATCCCCGCCGACCCGCGGCGCCATTAAATGGCGGCTCTTTCTGCCCGCCAGCCCGGTAGATATCGATGTATGTCATGCATGGTACGTACATAGATATCTATTGTTGCGTGCCGCCCAGATGCGACTCCAGCGCGGAAAGCTCCGTGGCGCAGCCAAGCCGGCAAGCATGCGGTAGATAGAGAGGTAGATAGGGAAAATGCGGGCAGATAGGCGGATCGAAAGGGAATTTAGATATGTGCAACACACTCTCCGGCTGCAGCTCTCTTCTATCTAGGCGAGATCTCACCGGCTGCGATAAGACTGCGCAGCGTATGAGAGCAGCCGGCGCCCCACAAGCGCCCGCAGAGCTTTCTCCGCGGGGCCGGTTTGCCACTAGCGTCCCCACCCCACATCATCCCACCCTTTTTCTTCTTGGAGCTGTCGCGCGGGAGCGGCAGCTGCATATGTATGGATGGATGGATGGATGCTGGCTCGGGACCGGCGCCCTCGTTTTTCCGGGCGCTGTGGGTGTGGTGTGGATGGAACATATATGTAGGGACCACGGCCACAGCCGCGGAGAACTCCTCCGGCGCGCCGGCCCTGCATCCACCCAGAGAGAGTGCGGTGCGAGGTTCCCCCATTTCTGCCGTGTGGGGGCGGGGGAGGAGAGCGCGGGGTGTGTAGATACACACATGTGTGCTCTGGTAGGAGACGGCTTTCGCGGGGCGGATTGTCTTGCTTCTCGTGGGGGCGAGCTCGCGTTTCCTGGGCGACCGGGTGCGGAACGGTGGGGAGGCGAGTCGTGTGGTACCGTAGTCCACCTGCAACCTGCAGCCTGCGCCATGGCATCTATGTACATATCTACATGTCGTGGGCATTCTACAAGTACACGCTTCGCGAATCGCGATCGCCCGGAAAGCTGAAGAATGTAGGAGCAGGCTGCCAGTCAGACAGCTGGACGGATAGCGTGGGGATCCACATGCATATCTTCAAACGACGGGCCGTGGGGGCATGCATCCTCCCTGCTTGTTGTCATGTCTGGCCAACAAAAAAACAACAACAAAAACAACAGCAACCGGAGGTTGAAGCCGGACAATGCATCAGTGCATCCACGCACCATAGTCGTCGGTCCACATGTGGTGAGAAGTATGTAACCGTCGCGGCAGATTCGGATATTGGCCTCTTCCCCAGGGTCCCCTCATAGATCTCATCCGAAAGCTGGATGGAAACACGACAGCCAGGACAGCACGGGCCTGTAGGCACATTCCCATCGCTCGATCCACATGTGCGTCAAAATGCTGCCGTATGTAGGCTGGCTGCTCTGCCATCTATCCATCTATCCAGGACCGTACGTGGAGAATCGCGGCATGTGATACGGACGCTCGTGGAGTGGATATCGACTCTGTTCGGGCAGCTGTGCACATGCAAAGAAAGCTCATCTGTTTGCTCTGTTTGGCCCGAGAGAGCTGGCCCATGAGCTCCGCAGGTTTTCCCCGCAGAAAGAAAAAAGGCCTGGTTTTTGTCCTTTTCCTCAAACGGAACGGACGAAGCCAAAATATAACGCATGGTAGTGTCTACTGTACCTGGTATCGTCGTCTTCGCCTTTCTCTCCACAAACCCCCACCCCACATGCCTCCAGACAACATGCACAACCCCCAACCCCCCCCCCCCCCCCAAAAAAAAAAAAACCCCCAGAAACCCAAAGCGTGCGTGTACAAACATCAATAAATACATCCATAGAAGAAGAAGAAAAAATACCCCCCCTCCAGGGGGGAAGAAAGAGAAACCATGTCCCAGGGAATCAGAATCAGAAGAACACAACATCCGCCTTCAATACCCCCATCTCTGCAAAGATCTTCCGTACGGCATCCTCCATGCCCTCGGGACCGCAGACCAACCAAAGCTCCGCACCAGCGCCCACCTCCTGTATCAATCCCTTGTTGATCCTGCCCCTGCGGCCGGTCCAGCTCTCCCCCGCCGCGGTGAGCGTGTGCACCAGCGTCATGCGTGCTGTATTTGCTTCGTGCAGGGCGTCGAGCTCTTGGCGGCAGAGGATATCCTCTTCGAGCCTGTTGGAATCGATGACCGTGCATCTTGTCGGATCTGTGGCATCTTGCATAATGGCCCTCAGCACCGCGTAGATGGGCGTGATACCGGACCCGGCGCATATCATGGTCATCGACTTGACATTCCGCGTGTTCCCCTCCAGCGAGAACCGGCCCCCACCCAGATATGTGAATTTCCCTATCGGGCCCTTGAAGTCGACTTGTTGTCCGAGTGCTATGGAATTTTTCGCCGCGTTAGTAAAGTGTAAACAAAACTTGCTCGGATGGATGGAGGGGTGCTTACACAGAGCATCTAGCGCTAGAGTCATCTTTCCGCCCTTCGAGCCCCTGTCCGGTTCCTCGAAGTAGACTTTGACGAGGACGTCCACCGTGCCCACCGACGCACCGTCCGAGAGCGGAGTGTAAGGTCGCACTATTGCTTCGCCCTTGGCGTCTCTGAGCTTAATCATCAGATGTTGTCCCACGGGCAGCCCGAGAGCTTGCGTGGCATGATTGAGGGAAAAGGTGAAAATCCTTGTGTCCCAAGAGACGACACGCTTGGAGACGAGAGAGGCGCAACGCCATGACCGCGGGTCCAGGAAGACTCCGTTGTTGGGCGAAGAGGTATCCGGCGCCGTTGTCCTGATTGCAAGTGCTTCCTGCGCCGCAGACGACAGGGTGCCGATGTGGTATTTCGGCATCATAGCCTTCGCGGATTCGGAGTCTGTTTATGTGTCAGCTAAAGACCATAGAAGGTACAGTATTAGTTAATACATACGGATCCCTACAAACTCGTCGGTAGCGTCCTGTCCAGCGGCGGAGATGATGCTCACGGCACCTCCAGGGTGTTCCTTCAGGAAGGGAGTACCATCGTAGACCTCGCCGTTGACGACGAACCACGGTTCGTCATCGTTGCCGTGCTGGAGTAGCTCTTCGATCTCGATGATACGCATGACATCGTCGTTGGTCATCTTGACTTCCTCCTTCGGGGCGTCTGGGGTGATGGAGTCCGCGGGCTGGTCCTTCAACCTCTCCCCCCAATTTCCGTTGCCGAAGTCGCCACCCTCCTTCTTGACCCTTTCCATCCAACCCCCAGATTGCATTCCCGGCATCGTGGGATGTTCGAATCTGAGCACTCCCTGGGAATCTTTTCGGATGGCGACGCGGAACCACGAGTTCTGCATCATACCCAGTACCGACCAGTACATATCCCTAGGCTGTATAGTCATGCTGTCGTCCATTCCCCTGACGACCACGTCTTCCGCGTTCACGAGCCTGCTGACCGCAATGGGGAGCTCCCAGAAACACCAACAGTAGCATGCATCCTTTGTCGACATATCGATACGGCCGCCGTAGAGTTCCCTATCCGTCTCCCTGTAGAGATCCTCGGGGTAATTGATGTCCGCGAGTTCCCATGTGGCTCCCTTATCCAAAGAGATCTCAACGCGAGTGACCCTTCGCATGCCTCCGCTATAGGCATATCCCCTGAAGCGGTAGAACTCCGGGCACTCGTCGCCGAGGAGGAGCTCCTCGTCGTTCTGGGGGTAGGCGATGGCCGAGTTGACCGAAAGATCGTAGATGGCGTACCGTTCATCGTTCCACCATTTGTCGTCAAGCTTCGACATCTCGGGTGTCACCATGGTCGGAAGGACCCGGTTATCGTACTTGTGGTACCAGTTGTCCGAGGGTTTGTCGGTAATGATGATCCGTTTCAGCCATTTCACACTCCGTCCGCCGATTTGACCGGGTATGACGACGCGGATGGGGCGGCCGTGATCCGGAATCAACGGCGTGCCGTTCATCTTATGAGCCAGCATGATGCCACGCTCCCGGTTCATCACCCAGCCGAGCTTGATTGAGGTCCCGTAGTTACCGTTGGGCTGGATGAGCCGTTAGATTTCGCCCCTTCGGATTATACCATTTCGAAGTAGTAGACTTCACTTACCAACTGATCCGCACCTTCCATGCACAAAAACCGTGCCTTTCTCGTCGGCTTCGCCTTATTGATGACATCGGCCAACATCGGTCCGGTGAATAGACTTGTCGAGACACCGGCGGCACCCCACGAGAACCCCTGCGACTTCCGCACTTGATTCTGCTCCTTCCTCCGGTTTCCGGCACACACGAGGGTGATGGGCAGCGTGACCTGCTCGAATTCCTCCAGGACTTGTTTGAGGGTGATAGTGATAGGGTTTTCTACCAGTCCCTCAATAGAAATAGTCCAGTCAAGGGCCTCCTCGTCTGAAACCAGTGGAACGGCTCCATGGTTCCGAACATAGAAGAGCTCCGGAGTAGTGAGGAATCCTGATAGAATAGTCAATTTGAAGGCTCATAGTAATGGGTAGGTATAAGTACCCTCGTCAAACAATGCTGTAAGAGGGGCTTCGACATTGAATGGGTGGACACCAGTCAATCGCACCATACGAGGGTCCCTGGGGACGTGGAAATCGGGTGTGTTCGCATCAATATCTAGAACTTTTGTCGGATTCGACGATGGAGGCGGCAGAGGGATATCGACATCGTCTCCCACCGAAGTCGAAGACGACGAGTGCATTGACTCCGTATCGGCCTTCTCGGAACTTGGAGGACTCGGGGGAAAGGAAATCCCCTCCGCTCCCATGCCTGCTGCTGTTCTGGTGGCTGTAGGCATATTGCTGTGGGTTCTGAACCGAGGGGAGTGGTGAGTCGATTGACCGTAATGGTAAAGAGATAGGGGGGGGGGGGTTAGAGGGTCTGAATAACAATGAACCGGATGGTGTAGGTATAGTTAATATTGACAGCCGCCTGTTACGCCTTATTGCTTCACTCCGCGGGAAAGCCCGGTTTGGGCGGAGAAAGTGCAATATGCGTTTGTCCCGCGGATACCTTGTTCGACGACGGAACGGCAGACTACGGGCAAGGCGTAATGCTAGGCCCGATCAAGAGGGAGAAGCTACACAGACAGATATCTAGATATGAGTGAATTTGAGTCTGGTGAGGACCCTTGTCACAGATTCCAGCACGTTATGTAAGACAAGCACGTTAGCCTGAGATGCGGCGTTGCGCGGTACGTACCGTGGTCTCCGCATCGGCGGCTCAAAAACCTGATCCACGATGTGCAAGTTGACCCCCAACCTTTGCCATCAAGGCAGATTTCGCCGTAGATATCTATCTGCCTGTATTTTTGCCTCTGCCGTCGGCGCGGCGTAGTCTCGGGATCGTTGTTCACTCAGATTTGGTTTGGGTCCCGAGCCCGTCAGCAATCGGCACCACTTCCATGCAGGCCGGGCAGCGCGAAACCTGGCAAACACGTAGCAGCTAGAAGTGCCGCGGAAAAGCATTCGTCAGGAAGGAATGTCAGCCAGTGACGATAAGAAAGCCTGCCTATCTATATCTTATCATGCATCTCTTCCATGCCCAGCTTCCACACCCACACTAGGATGTGTGGCTTCCAACAAGCCAGTCGCGATCGATCGCGTACGCGTCGCCCTTCTTGGCGGGACCGTATGCGCGCACTATGGCTCAGGCTCACGTCCGTATCACAAAAAATCGCTGCATCCTGGTTCCGCGCCGTGGCGGCCGGACTTCCGCGGAGAAACGTTGCTCGCCCTTCGACAATCCGCCGAAAGGAAGTTGCCTCGGAAGAGGCGGATCAATTTACCGCGGGAGTCAACGATTATTGGAGCCGATCGCGAAATGGCGCCGGTGGCAGCTGCGGTATCGAGAGATGGAATTGTATACTTGTTGGCTGGCGAGATATACAGTGGCATTCTATCTGTCGCTGATGCGGTATAGGGCCGCAAGAGTCCTTCGGGGGTTTTTTTAGGCGGAAATTCTTTGCAGGCTAGGCACTGGAACGTTCCTATCAGTCCTATTTTGCGGCTGATTTTACCCCCAAACCCGCCGCCCCCCAAACCCAATCCCAATCCCGTAAACCCCCATACAAGGAGCATCCGAGACATCTATTTGTATCTGAGGTTTTCCGAGATAAGTGCCTAGAGACCAAAGGCCAGACAGATATATTCAGAGATCGAAGACCGATCAGAGGACCAGAAGACCAGACGACCAACCGAGCACCATTCACCTTCGCCCATCCAAACTCCAGCTCCAACTTCCACCATCAGACGCGATCAGCAATCATGGGAATCAGTGTCCTTTGGAAGGCTCCGGCCGTCAACCCTGTAAACGGAAAGGCCCTTTCCGTACCGGTACTCAACCCGATCAACATGTATGGACGGACGTTCTTCTTCTCGACATTCGGGTTCCTGATAGCGTTCCTGTCGTGGTATGCATTTCCTCCGTTGGTAAGTCAACATGCACCGGAGACACCCGAACCGTCCGCACGGCAGGCCACTAATCCATCTCAATCAGATGACCAAAACCATCAAAGCAGACCTCCACCTTTCCCAGAAAGAGATTGCCAACTCGAACATTCTGGCGTTGACCGCAACTCTCGTGGTTCGCCTCATAGTCGGACCGCTTTGTGACCGCTATGGTCCGAGAATTGTTTTCGCCGCAATCCTTTTCGCTGGTGCGATTCCAACGGCTCTTGCTGGAACAGTTACCAACGCCACTGGCCTGCTCATCCTGAGATTCTTTGTTGGTATCTTGGGTGCTTCCTTCGTTCCCTGTCAAGTATGGAGTACCGGATTCTTCGACAAATCTGTGGTCGGAACGGCGAACGCTCTCATGGCCGGTTTTGGAAACGCCGGTGGTGGCATCACCTACTTCGTTATGCCCGCCCTCTTCGACTCCCTTGTCATGCAACGAGGTCTCACCCCACACGTCGCCTGGAGAGTTTCCTTCATCGTTCCGTTCATCTTGATCACTTCGACGGCATTGGGAATGCTCCTCCTCTGCGAGGATACCCCCACTGGTGAGTCGGCCAGAATTCGGACTTTGCCTCGTATGTGGCTGACACATGTAACACAGGCCCATGGAGTGAGCGCCATCTCCACGCACAGCAGGCTGCGCACCAGGCCGTAGTGGAGGGAAAGATCGTGGACGCAACTGGCCATATCACTGATCTGCCAGCTTGTAATAACAGTTCTGGAAGCCTCGCGGACGACAAGGTCAAGGATGTCGAGGCCCATGTACCCAAAATTGATGCCGAGAAGGTGGAGAGGATCGCGGAGAGCGAGGTCGTGCAAGCGCCCACATTCAAGGAAGCCATGGATGTTGTCTTCAGCTGGCAATGCCTGCTGTTGGCGGCGCCATACGCTTGCTCTTTCGGTGGAGAACTCGCTATCAACAGTATTCTTGGTGCCTACTACAACAAGAACTTCCCCTCGCTGGGACAGACCAAGTCCGGACAATGGTATGTCGCCTTCCCAAAGATGAAGCGTCGAATGAAAACTTACAATACTCTAAAGGGCTGCGATGTTCGGTCTCGTCAACGTTTTTTTCCGTCCTGCCGGAGGAATTATCGCGGATATCATCTACCGGGCTACCAAAGGCTCAGTCGTGGCCAAGAAGTTCTGGCTGATCTTTGTTGGTGTGTCCATGGGTTGTTTGTGTGTTGTCATCGGTTTCCTGGACACCAAGGTTCACGCAACCATGGTAGGCCTGGTCGTTTTCATGGCTTTCTTCATGGATGCCGCCAACGGCGCGAACTTCGCTGTGGTTCCCCATGCTTTCCCTCATGCTAACGGTAAGCCCGGGGCAAACTCTCGTGTTCTTAGCAGATACTGACCTGAAATATAGGTATTCTTTCTGGCGTCGTCGGTGCAACTGGTAATCTCGGAGGTGTGATTTTCGCAATCATTTTCCGATACAACGGCACTCATTATGGCCAGTCCATTTGGATTTTGGGACTAATCATGATCGCTGTCAACCTGGGTGTTTCGTGGATCCGTCCCGTCCCCAAAGGACAACTGAGCCAATAGAGCTGGGTCGTGGTGGGTGGCTGGTTTTTGGTTATTGGGTGTCAGCTTCAATGCTTTGTATATAAAGCGGTTTGAGTTTGTCTATTCGTTTTCTATTAGCCCGTGAATACATTTTATGAATCTGTTATGTCATACCCGCTGGGCCAGTTCTCACTGACTTCTCACCACTGAAAACCGAGTCTCGCGAACACAAGTGTTTCCTCCGGACTGCGAATACGAGCTAACCCCCGCCACCGTCGAGCTCAAGGTACCGGAGAATACTGCCGTCGCGACGCTTGATGTTGTAGAATCATGCGGGTGCCTAGCTGTTCGCTCAAATCGATGCCCGTTGTCGGCTGCTTCTCCGTAGCTGCGTATTCCACCGAACGCACACAAAAGGTCAGCCAGCACCCACCGCGCGCGAAGAAAGGGTGGAAGGCCACAGTACTAATAGGGTGAGAAACAGAGCTCCGCCTCCCGGAACAGGTTGCTGGTGGTGCTCAGGTTACGTAACGCCAAGCTAACGCCGTTCGACTTTCTCCGCGGCAAGTTCTGTTGGAGTTCGCGTTCGCGTTCGACGACAACGGCAACATGCTTTTGTAACACGGGAACCTCTTCAATCATCGAGACTTCGTTTGCAATGGTCATCGCCATCAGGTTTGTGCGCTGCCACGTCGCGGGCAGGTTTGGGATGCGGAAGAGGAGCAACTGGAGGTTGAGCGAAAGTTAGGAAAGAACTTTAGGTTCATGAGGGAACAGCGTTCGGACGCTCTCGCTGAACCCGACGATGTTCCTTGGAGACGTTTATTCGCGGTCGGCGTTCTCCGCGGAACCCCAGGAGCACGAATTACATGCAGACTCCGGCTTCCAAGGCGGCGAACAGCGGCTTCGTTACGGGTGCATGCACACGATATATGAAATAACGCGGGAAGATTGGATACTGGCAGAGGCTAAGGAGTGTCGCTCGTGGTCACAATGACAGCCATGGCCATCTACTGGGGGGAAAAGAAGGTTGTGGGGGCGTTGTTCATGGATGTGAAGTCGGCGTTCAACAACGTGAGCAGTGCATACTTGGGAAGGTGTATGGAGGAACTCGAGATTGAGCCGGACCTCACCAGGTGGATAGCTTCATGTCGGACCACCGGGTGAAATTTGTTCTTGGCGGAGAAGTGGGCGAGGCAAACCCAGTGGACACCGGAATCCCACGGGAATCCCCAGCGGCACCAATCCTCTTCGTCATGTACCCGTCGGGCATCTTTGACGAGGTGGAAAGGGCAGTCCCGTAATCAAAGGGTTATCCTTTGTGGACGACATCGGATGGTGGGCGGACGGGAAGGATGACAAGGCAGTGACGGCCAAACTTTCCGAGGCAGCGGCGGCATCCATTGGCTGGGCAGCAAACAACGGAGTAACCTTCGACCACGGAAGAACAGAGACGGCAATCTTTCGCAGGAAGAAGACCCCTCCCACTGCAGCGGCGGCGGTTGGTGCCAACACCATCCCATTCAACAAAGAGGCGACGCGGTGGCTTGGAGTCTTGCTAGATTTCCAGCCAACGCTCAAGGACCACCAAGCCATTCGGCTGAAAAACGGGAAGAATGCGATGGCACGTCTCCACCGGCTCGTAAGGCAGATGGGTCCTTCACCGGCCAACTGCAGGAAGGCCATGACAACTTTCATCCAGCCAGTCGCCATGTTCGGATCAGAGCTGTGGTGGAAAGGCGACCAGGCCCGGGGCACCATCGGTCAGGCAAATGAGTTGCAGCTTCTGGTCAACCAAGAGGCACGCGCGACCACAGGCTGCTTCCGGACGACCAACGGGAGCCTTGTCAATGGAATCGGGGCTCAGCCCAGTTTGAGGGCAGCACCGACGGTTCGGATTACGGTTACTCAGCCTACCGCTGGGCGACCAGGCTAGGGAGATCGTCGGCACACCAACAATAGTCGGCGAAGACTCACGAATGTCCTCGCATACACGGGCAAGACGGAGAGCACAGTTTTGCTAGAACCAGGGCTCCTTAACGCGGAACTGCTGCAGGAGGACGAGGCCGACGCCAAGGCTGAGGCAGAGAAGCCGGGACCCGGACTCACCACTTTCACGGACAGGTCACGATTGTTCAACGGAGCCGCTGGATATGCGGTGGTGTGGAAAAACGGCCAAACATGGGCGGACATTAAAACCCACATGGGCTACAACCAGGAGGCTTATGACGCGGAGTACGCTGCTCTTGCCCGGGCGCTGGAAACTGCTTCGAGAAGACAGATGACACCGGAACGGGTCACGATCTTCACCGACGCGCAGGCGACCATGAGACGGATGGCCTCGGAGGAGCCGGGCCCGGGCCAGATGCACGTGCTCCAGGCAAGAAGGCATATTGCGGCGCTACGGAGGGCCAGGCTGGACATCACCATCGAGATCCGGCGGTGCCCAGCACACAAAGGGGTCCCAGGGAACGAGAATGCTGACGAATGGGCCAAGCTCGTGGCGGAGGAGCCAGATGGCCGCGGGGTGGAGTGGCTAGGTTACTCGGACCGGGTGGGCGCACGCGCGATGCCGCTCCCCAGATCCCTCTCGCACCACAAGCGAGAGATCTCCGAGAAGAAGTGGGCAGAGGCCCGGCAGTGGGCGGGGGGCCGGACTTCCAGGAAGAAGTACAGGATGCCAAGCAGGCAGAAGCCGGACGGTACGGTTGCCGGTAGCGCCAAGAGGCTCGCCCTGAGGTTTTACCAGCTGAAGACAGGGCAGTACCTCATTGGACGAAGAATGCCCAGTGCTGGTGGTGCCGATACCAGATGCAGACGCGGGATCACCTATTCAAGGTGTGTCCCGAGTGGAAGGCCCAACAGAAGATCCTGTGGGCAGAGGTGCAGAGGGAGAGTGGGAGGAGGAAGAGCCGGTGCAGGATCCGGGAAGGTGCAACCAGGTGGTACTAGACTTCCTCTCCACCACGGATGTGGGAAGGCTGGTCCTGGCTGAGGAAGACGCGGGGAACGAGGTGTCAGAATGGGAGCGCAGGGGGCGGGAAGAGGAGAGGAGGGCGGAGGCGGGGGAGTTGGGTGCCGCGGAGGAACTGGCCGCGGGAGGAACTACCGCTGTTCTTATCCACACCCTCTTTCATGGCATCCACAGATGAGGTGTAGGGGCAGATCACGGTTTCCTTTGTTCTCTCTTTTGGTCGGATTCTCTCCTTTGTGATTTCTTTGGTGCGCACTATATCTTCTTGGGAACGGCCTGGGCGGAGGGCAAAAGGGGAGCTTACAACTTGCCGCCTCGCGCGGACAGCAGACGGGAAACCCGTATTAAAGAGTGCGCCGCCATAGTCTAGAAAGGCGGTATGCGAGTATGAGTGAGCAAAAAAAAAACATGGCCATTTACTCCGAGTACTGTGTATTCAGGGAATCGTTACCGCTTGTGACCAATCCCTTGGCTTGTTCCAAGGTCTCCGCCTGCCTTTCAGCACCCACTGGGACTGTTATAAGTTGGAGCCATAGGGTATAGAAGAGGCTTGGCCGAGGGCAGGCTAGGTGATACAATCCGCGATTTGGTGGGGTACTCTACAGAACAGTGTGCATACAGCGGCATACCGGAGCTGTCCAAGTACGACTATCTCTATGCCAGCGCGATCCCAGATACGGGAGTCTCCCAAGACGCTTGAACCGAGTGATCGTAAGCTATTCCAACACGCTCGCTGCAACATGTAAAGCACTCTGCTCAAAAACGTAACCATGGCTACTGGCGCTGCCGCAGCTTGGGTGCAGGATCGATCCGTGCTCCGTGATTTCCTTCAATATCCGGTTTTACGCATTCATTCGGCGTGATTCCGCATTATTGTGTGACAAGGGCACATAAACGTAGTCAGCTGCAGGTGATGTACGCGTACAGTACACTCTCCACAAGATGCAGGCAGTGACGACCATGGCTGCTCACTCATCTTGTTTCATCCAGTAGTAGCTTCCCAGGCGGCAGGAAAGGTACTGCGATGGGGCGTTGCCCATAGTCTGGACAGGCTGAACGCGAAATAAATTGTTGTCCTCCCTCTTTAACGCAGTTGGATATCCGACATGGTGGACTGAACAGTGAACACCCACACCGGTCTCCCGGTCCCGGGTACTGCCTCTCTAGTTACTCCGCTTCTCGCCAGCACCAGCACCATTAGCCAACCGACTCCCGGCTCCAACCCATCCCCACTTCAACCCGGCAACAAACGCTCGCGGCTTGGGCGTCAGTTCGACACCGTCGCGCAGGGGAACTTGAGTATTATACTCCGCGGTGCACTGGTAGCTTTAGCGGACGGATGCAGGCGGGTGGCGTGCCGGCGGGTGGGTGGCCAGCCGTGAACGCAATGTTGGTGAAGTGCTTTGACTCCTTGAATGGCTAAGAGAGCAGCAAATTGATGCTGTCCAAGATACGTCACGACGACGGGCGTTGGGCGGGGCATTCGAGACCTCTCGCCACGTAGGTAGCAAGTGGGACATTGCTGACGTCGCTCCGACTCAGGCTACGCTGATATGCCAATGCGACTCCGTCCTGCACTCACACGGTTCCTAACACTGTGACCTTTGTCGCCGCTATCCTCTCAGCGCACAATGTCGACGGGTCTGGCGGCTAGCTACTTACGGAGAGGTACCCTTCCAATGTGACACCCAAAGAGGCGAGACATCTACTGAAGTTAGGGGAGATCCCTCAAATACACACGGATAAATAAATGAACGCCATGAGACACTCACAATGCCCCAGCCTGGATTTTAACACCACAGCAAGGTGACGTCCTTCGTGCCTCTTGAGGTTACCATCATTAACGATGGATTTTGTCATTATTTTTGGCCTGTTACACCGAATCTCACTCGCGACACCTGTCACATGTGCGCTCCCGACTGCGGCATGCGATCAACGATTTCGGGAGGGAAATGGGAAGGAGCGCGGAAGTGGTCGAAGGGAAGAGCCAATGAGAGGAAATACAGAATGCCGAGGACACAGCGCCCAAACGGAGCAGTAGCCCGAGGATCAAAGCGACTGGCAGGGCAGTTCCATCAGCCCAGAACGGGGCCTGCCGCACTGGACAATACCTGAAATGGACGAAGAACGCGGACACGGCGGAGTTCGGGTGGTGCGGCTACAAGACACAGACGCGAGGCCACCTGTTTAAGAACTGCAGTTGATGGAAGCCACAGCAGAAGATTCTGGGGGCGGAGATGCGGAGACACGAGAAGAGGGAAGAATCGTTTCAAGATCCGCGATCTACTCGCGGATGAACGGTGCCCCCACTCGATTCTGGAATCCCTGCGCACCGCGAAGGTGGGGTGCAGAGTAGGACCGCGAGTAGTGCCTCCGAAACTGGGCGGTCTGGTATCCAAACCAACCAACCACGTAGGCCGGGTCTGTCTGCAGACGTCGGGATAGGTCTGCCAGAACATCGTTCGTTTTGAAGAATATTTCACTGCGACGGCACCAGTGTCGGCGCCAGCGCCACTAATTAGAAGGGGCCCATCAATTCTGTTGCATGCACTACACCAAATCCTCACAATAATTGGCGGCCAGCATCTACTTAACTGTTTAGCATCCTCCTATATAGCGGCGATCACCCCATCCCTCTGCCAGCTTTCAAGCACTTGACAGCCTCAAGCACATCGTCCCTCATACGGCATCAGCGATCTGGGAAATTGAACTTTGCGGCGCTGAACACACGTTCTGGCTCAGCACTCATTGCCGGGAGGGTGAGTGAGATAGGTCAAAGCCATCCGAGCAAGGTCGCTCCTCGGATCGCGAAACCCATCATACCTCCAACCAGCCACATCTCGTACCCGGTGGGTCTGCGGCTCCTGCTGAAAGCGGCCTAACATCTCAAGGCTAGGTTCTTGTTGCAGCGTGTGACACCTAGACGTTCACGCTCCCAGCGGGTAAGATACTCTCCTGGATCCGCTTCACTCTCCAGTGGGCGTCCCTGACCAGCCACAGCATGCGCAGTGCTGTATCCTTGTATGAGGACCCAGGCAGACTGCACTGCGTCTTTAGCGGTAACGATCCACTCAAGCCTATCCTTCCATTCCTCCTAGAAGTAACTAAACTCCATATTCGGATGTAGAGCCATAGCAATCCCATACGCTAAGCTATCTTAGCGTTATTCCGTTGTCGGCCGACATCGGCCAACCATTACGTGTGAGCTCAGGATCGGTCTACTTATATTCAGACCGACCAACCCTCGATCGGGTCTGGGCCCCGGCAGACGGCCCGCAGACAGCCCCGGTCTACGTAGAACACTGCCGCCTCACCGGCCAGTACCTGAACTGGGCGGGGAACCAGCCCACCGCCAAGTACTGGTGGTGCCGCCCGTACAGGACCCAGACGCACGAGCACGTCCTCAAAAACTGTCCGCACTGGAAGACCCGGCGGGAGATTCTGTGGGCAGAGATTCGGAAGGACTTAGAAGACCAGAAGGGGGAAGGAATCCGAGACCTCTTCACGGATGCGAGGTGCAGCCAGGCGGTTCTAGACTTCCTCTCCACCACGGATGTTGGGAGGCTGATCCCAGCCCCGGCTGAGGAAGACGACAGAGCGAGGCGTCGGAGTGGGAACTCCAGGAGGGCAACGAAAAGAGGAGTGGAGATAGGAGGTCGAGGAGCTAAGTGCTGATATTGAGGAACTATCGCTGGTCTTCCCCACGCCCTCCTTCATGGCCTCTGTGGAAGGGGAGTAGGGAGTCTGGGGGCGGTTTTCTTTTGTCTTTCCTTTGTGAATTCTTTGGAGCGCTCTATCGTTCCTAGGCCATGCCTGGACAGAGAGCAAAGGGGAGCTACAATGGGATACCTGCGGATTGACCAAGGTCGGGGTCGGGCAGTGGACGGAACCTGACAGTGGACGCGATTAATGAAAGAAAAAAAACAGAGCCATCTTCACAAAGAAGACCATTCCCACTAGCCCTGGGCAGATAACATCGAGAAAAACGGTGCACGTATCCTACCCACCCTTGAGTGAACGATTCCCCCAGAACGACCGGAGTCTCGTGTGATGGCGAGATCCGAGGTCGGGCTGCATGTGATCATACCACTGCCCGGAATCTGTGGGAACCCGAAGTGCCTGGTGTTCGGTGTCACTCGGTGGCTACTGGTCCTAGTCAAATGTTTATACATACGCACGGACTAGACCGGCTATGGCTGGCGGCACGTAAGTAGTCTTGTGCAGGGCGCCGCGGTGGGGGACGTCATCCGGGAATCCTGGCGCCTTTATTTTATTATATTTAATCGTTAGTCGTATGCGACCTATGTATACTTTTGTTTCTTCATTACATACACGCATGCGACCTATTTGCGGCCTATGTAGATCATGGCAGTGTACAAACTTGTCCGTTTTCCGTCCGCAGTCAGCCCGAAGGCAGCTCCCTATGCCCTCCGCCTAGGCCAGTCCCAAGAAGACATGATGCGCACCAATGAAATCACAAAGGAAAAGAATTCTGGCCAAAGAGAGGACAAATGAAAGTCGTGACCGGAAACCAAGGAAAGAACAAAAGAAAAGCCGTAGGCCATCCTGGCGACGTGCCCATTGTTTACATAGCTAGTCCCACTGGCCAAATGTCTATTTACGTGTCCGTTGGGGTCGCGGTGCCGCCGGTGCCGCCAGTGCCGCCAGTGCCGCACAACGGGACAGGACTGGGGGCAAAGGGGAGCCTGCAACGTGCCGTCACCGCGCAGACAGCGGACCGGAAAAAGGGATAAAAATGTAGATATGCCGCCATAGTCTAGATACATAGGCCGAATGCGAGTATGATTAAACAAAAAAGCCAGTGCCGCACAACGCGGCTGGTAACTAAGTACTTAACTAGCGCTTTCTTTGAGCTTTTGATATGTGGTTCGTTGCGATTTTTTCTCATTCACTGTCGGATGAGGAGATGGCGTTTCGATGGGAGGAGATATTGCGAGGCGGCTTGGTCGAGGTTGTCTACAAAGCATCAGGCTTCTGCCACTGCTATCATTCCTCATTTCTTGACCTTGTTACCCTGACTTCCAGTGTCATGGGGTTGACGGTGAGCTAGGTACATCGATCTGACTGGCAAATGCTGATCCATGTTTTCGTTCGGTTTTTCTGCGTGTGGTGAACCCGAACCCAGAAATTGAATCGAGAAGCTCCACACCGAGGAATAGGATTGACCATGGATAGCCGTGTTGACGTCGTTCTAATTGTAGAGTATTGCTGAAGCGACCGGCTGCGGTTGCCACTTCTTTCATTCCTGAACTTTGATGTTCCACCACCGCCCAGGAGATTCTTTGAACGGTTAACCTACGCGATTGGGCAACCGTACTTGATGAACGCGCGTGAGAGAGGGCTGATGGCTGACATCAGCGCTTCCAGCCTTCCGCGCATCATACAGTCATTTTCCACTCACTCATACCACAGCCGTCGACATTAAGTAAGTACATACCATGCCGTTTAATCACCATGGGCCGGAGATGCCCTAAAACTCGTTCCGCCGCTTGAGTCTCTTCGTGGATAGGCGCATCCCAGAGGAAAGCTAGTCTTTAGTTGAAGCCACTCGGTTGAAATCTGCGGCACATGGCGTGTCACAACCGACGTCTTGCTACCGAACTCTAAGTGAGGGGGACATCAAGTTTATTTCGCATCTAGGTATAAACATGAGCCGCCAAGTGGGCCTGCCTCGGGATAGCCTAACTAAGCAGGGGCGCCAACGCGTCGCCTTGTCGCTATATACACGAGTTGGCCGTCTCGTAAGATTCCACATCGATAGACTTAAAACTTGGCTGGCCCTTTGCACGGAACAGACGATGAAACTATTGGGCCTTGGGTTGGGAAGGTGGAAAGGTTTGAGTAAGTGCCTTCCCTGTGCTCCGTAGGAGTAACTTAGTACGGTTTTGGTAAACCAGATGGCAGATGATAATCGGTGTTTTTGCCCCCCACCTCAGGTGACAGCACCTGGTGCGTACGCTCACTACCAATTGCCCTGTTTTGGCCTTCGGCACTCGCCGTGATCCTACGGGTCGCATACGAGTAATGATGTAATAATAAATTAATATCTCACCACCAGATACACCAGGCTGAGTGGCTGTGTGTTGCACTTGGATGCGAGGCGCAACGTGATTCTTTTTTTTGTTTAATCATTTTTTGCACTAGGACAGAGCATAAAGTTTGTGTCCACCACCATTACAGTATATACTTAAGCTCGAGTAGACTAAGCACTAGATCCTTACTTAGATAGTTAAGCCTCATATGGTTTGCACTAAGCCAGATGCAGTGAAACGAGAGTGATAATGAATATGCATTCTATGCTGCAAAAGTCCTGTCCACCTCCAGTCCTGTCCACCTCCTCCGCCATTAATATGGTGGAGAGTTTCCTCCAGCATCAATGACTGCTTGCAGCCGTGTGGGCGTACTATCTACCAACCTATCAAAAATTTCCTCCGTGGTGTGGTATCGCCAGGTATTCTCTATACCCAACTCCAATGCCTTTAGATCCGATGCCCGCCCCTAAATCTCTCCCAACTCTGTCTCTGCCTCCCTCCACACCGGTTCGATAGGGTTCAAGTCTGGCGACTGTGCCGGCCACTCCAGAATCTCTATCCCATTCAACTCCCGGTAGCGATTCGAATGCCCTTTGTGCCCAGGCATTGTTCTCTTGAACAATTGTCTATCAATACTTCTCGCAACATTTATGCAAAAAGGGGATCAATGTAGGCTCTAGGACGGTCTGTATGTAGGTTATAGAGCCAATCTTCGCTTTGTCGGGAATATAGGTAAGATCGGACTTCGTTGTGCCGCAGAAAGCGCCCCATATCACCTTAGTTTTATGGCCGGAATGGAAGTTCTTGTCGATGCAGTCGGGATGATACCTCATCAACTATGCGGATAACCCAAGTCCAGTGCCCAAATCCGGTTGTCGAGAAGGAGAATTCGTCCGTCCAGATCACCCTCTTCCACTCTTCCTTGGTCCAATGGAGACGTGTTTGACACCAAGCCACCAGCTTCTCCTTATTCTCGGGGCTGACATTAAACTTCTTTCTCGAAACCCTCTTTTAATATCGTGCAAAGTTTTCCTGAGGTGCGAGAATCACACGCGTAGCCCATCTTGACGGATAGCCTCTCAGCTGAGACGCCGAGCGCGGGCATCACGGGTAACAAAGGCTTCGAGGCTTCGAGGCGTCATCGAAAATTGGGGGTCTGCTGGGTCTCTTTCGGTTCGAGGGAGTATCGTCCGCTTTCCAACGTTTGTAAATTCTCTCGCACGTCCTCCGCTGTTGTTGAGCTCCCTCCCTATCTTGAACCAGGCGCATCCTGCATTTTCGCGCAATGCAATAATCCGCGTTCGCTCATCTCGAGTGGTTTCCCTATGGACGGCGTCCTTTTTGCTTCATGGTTTCGTGCGATGACCGAACAAATTCTCGCGTAACGTAATGGCCGAACTTGCGTGTGGCGGGCGGGTGGGTGGTTAGAGGGTGGGCAGCTGGCGACGATGTTGACGAAGTTCGATGTCCATCCCGCTACTCAACTCAACTTCATCGCCACGTCACCCTGAGACACCAAATACCCTTCCACTAGTACAGTCCGTTTTCTGCCCGTGGTCCACGTGTGGCGATTCGTCGCAAGCTCCCCTTTACCCTCCGCCCAAGCCTATCCCAAAAAGAAAAAAGATGCGCACCGAAGAAATCGCAAAGAAAAGGACATAGGAAATTGTGACCGAGGGCCAAAGGAATAACAAAAGAAAGACACCCCCGTCCTAATTCCCGCCTGCGGGTGCCAGGACACTATTCGTTGCGCTGTGTTTTGCCGAGAATGATACTACTTCGTTTCGCGTCGAAGATGTTAGATGAACTGCCGGTGCCTCGTTAGCCATTACAATCTGGAAAATACATAGTATGTATCTATGGCTACGAGTTCCCCAAACGGCTAGGTAGATAGTGCGTGCTAGCATGCCTAACGCATGAATCGATCCCCGTTCGGAGCACAGCCACCCCACTGCTGACCTTGCGTGAAATGGTTGCGATAGGGAATCAAACGCGACCACCTCGGGAATATCGAGGGTTGGAGAAGAGACGAGAGAGCGAGAGGGAAAAAAGATGGAGATGAGGAGAGCCAATAGGAATTACGTGCACATGTGAATCTGCCTCTCGACGTTTCGGAATCGTGCCATCCGATCGGAATGTGAACGTTCGCTCTGCGACTCAGACTGGCTCTACCCCGATCAGATATATCTCATCCTTGCGAGCTGAGGGATCTTGCTCTTGCAAGCGAAGTGAACCGGCACTAAGCCCTGTGGCGGGCCAAGGCCATCACGATTCCGGTGCCTGATTTGCTACCGAATCCTGGAGAAGACGCAAGCATATCAGTCAGCGCGCTGCCTCTTACGCTATTTATGGCCCCCCACCCCGTCTCGGTCAGCCTTGGCCGTCCCAATTATCCCTGGGATGCTGGCATTGAACATCTACTGCAGTGCTGTGTCCTTTCTTTCCCGCCTCCTCTCATCTTCCCATGCTGCAAGTCTGACCTCTCGCGTTACAGGCCCCATTTGACCGTTCATCCTCCGAGAGCGTCCGCGTCCGCGTGAAAGGCCCCCTCCCTATAACCAGTGCACCCAGCCCCCATTTCAAGCAGTTACGCCAGTTGCCACACGACATACCTACATAAAGGCCCACCGGGAGCCCCCCCCCTCTCACCTGACACCATGTCGAGTTATCGAGCGCAAGGTGTCGAAGGCGAGCATTTCAACAGCTACGGTGCGCCATCCCCCTACACACCCGGCTCCGATCACTTCTTCTTCTCCCCGACATCACCCAATCCTGGGCAGCAGCATCACTACGGTACATACGCCGACGCCGAGCCCGATCCCGACTACGCCGTCTACCCCACCCCCAGAGAGGATCCCCGCGCGTCCGCCGGAACTCATTCGACGGCTCAGTTCTTGGCCGATCCTCCGAGCCGCTTCCGGTCACGGTACAATAGGACTTTCAGCAACCTCTCGAAGACGGAAGAGATGCTACGAAAATGGAGCACGGGCATACATTGGTATGTGCCGACGAGCATGGTGGTCATCTTCCTGTTCGGATGCATGGGGGCGTTGGGACATCACCTCTTCAACGCATCTTTAGATAGGAAACCGGCTGTAAACCAACTCTTCATGACACGAACGGGTGTCTTTCTGGCCTTCTGCACGAAGGCGGCGCTGATTGGAGCGGTTGTGGTGTCTTATCGGTTCGTGGAAACCTGCTCGGCTTGGGGGTGGCTCGGGGGTTGAGAGAGCAGGCGCTTTAGTTGGCAGGATAACTGATTGTGTGGCCGTAGACAACGGGTATGGCAAACGTTGCGAGAGAAGCCGATCACGGTTCGAGGACTCGATGCCCTGTTCTCGGTGGTGGAGGATCCATCTTGGTTCGTGCTGGCGCCGGAAATGTTCTCCAAGGCGAAGGTGGCATCGGTGATGGCCCTCGCGACTTGGCTGATCCCGATCGCCTCGGTCATGTCCCCGGGTTCCCTGACGACACAGCTTGTCGAAGTCAGGTACACGGACCGCTGTAACGTCAAGTCCGTCAATTTCTCGCTCGAGGCGGTCTCCGACTGGCGAAACCCAAGGCACAAGCAGATGGGGTTCAATATCGCGTTCTTTAACACCACCCCGCCGCCGCCCGAGCAGTCCGTAGCGGACTGGTACGATCAGCCGTCGCTAAACACCAAGCGCATCACGCTGCTCTCGTTCTACACCGACACACTAGTTCCGGAGAGGTCATCGCCGTGTCCCGGTTTCAACTGCACATACGAGCTAGAGGTTAGTCTGTTCGGATGGGTTTACAGCAGGTGTGTTCGTGGAAACTGACTTTGCTACTAGTTTATGGGCCCGTGGTACAACTGCAGTACTCAGAACTGGGATGCATCGCCGTTCAACCGCTCCGACTTCGCTCCAGAGTCGCCCCCGTTGGCTCAGCGGGGATTGAATTACATCTTCCAAGCACTAACTAAGGACCGGGATGAGAGCAAAAACTACAAACTGCCACAAGATGGATACAACGACACGAGATATTCGGGCCAGGGAACCTTCAGGCTTGATCCGGATATCTGGATCGCACAGGTAAAAAATACCACACGGAAGAACGAAGATCCCAACACGCGGACTCGATGGCCCTACGTCGTGGAACCGGTGGCGTATAAGTGCGTACACGAAAAAGCGCATTACCGGGCCAAGTCGGAGTGGCAGAACGACCGACTGGTAAAGCGCAAGGCAAATGTTACGGACAGCGCGGCACTATTCTCCAGGTGGGGAGTCGATGAGATCGGGCCCCGGCCGGACATGGAGAGATACAAAGAGTTCGTCGCATATTATACCCTTGGAACGCAGATGAGAGATATTCTGGACGGCGCTTTGGTTCTCGACAACGCTACCAGCAACGTGGTAACGTACACGAAGATATCCACAACGAGACTCGCGAACAAAACAATCGCGTGGGCCGTCGACGACCTCATAAATACCCTCCACAATTTTTACGAGGATCTCGTCATGTCGTTCATATCCGAACCCTTCATGGAAGTTTCAATCGACCAAGAAGTGAACTGTACAAAGACGTAGGTCCCCTCACTGCCTGGGCCGTCGTTCTAATGCTGACGAAGTTTTTCCGGTTCGTAGGAGGTACGAGAATAGGTTTCGTTATGTCCCCATGTCGCTCTGGATCGGCTACGCGATCGCAATCTTCCTCTCCTTTTGCGCTATCGTAATCGGCAGCATATCGATCCGCCACAACGGCATGTGCTCGGACACGACGTTCTCGAAAATCCTCGTGACGACGCGAAACGCGACGCTCGACAAGCTGGTGATGATGTACCCTGGTGTCTCCCTCGGTGGCGATCCGATGCCGAAGGAGCTCGAACGCACCGAGCTCCGCTTCGGCGTCATCGATCCCAACCGCGCTGGACACGAGAGCGATCCGCTGCTGTCTAAACATACGGCGTTCGGACTGGCGAAAGAGACGACGCCTATACATCGGTCGGATGTGCAGCGGACGCTGCAGGCGCAGGACGACAGCAATATCGAGCTCGGCAGTCGGGGTTTGCCGTTTTCTGGTGCCGGGATGGGCGCCCTGCCTGGTTAAGGGCTGACGGGGGGTAAAAGCTGGGTGTACATTATGCTTTGTTCTTGTTTATGGTTTTTTCTGTTTGTCTTTGTTTATGCTCAAGTACGTTTCCCAATGTTTGTGTTTTTTTTTGTTTTTTTTGGTTCCGGCGTTGGTTGACGGCGTTTTTTTTTAAAAAAAAATATTTCTTTTTACAATTTCCTTTTGATACTTCTTCATAAAGTACATACTTTGCACAGCGAGAATATGCAGCATCCCCGCTGCGATTACCGCACATACGCAAACACATACCTACCAATCAATGAATCAATGTTGAATACCTACTCCCTCCCCCCTCGAAGAAAATCCGTGTTCACTCACGACGTGGTACGCTGTTCTCTACTCGGTGAGAAGAAATGGATTTAGTCTATCGGAAATCCATCCAGGCATCCAAGGAGGGGGTTGATCCGTAGCCAGTCTAAGATGTCGATGACTACCATTCATAGTAGCCATGCAGGCAGCCGTTCAAGTTGTGTTTTAGATTATAGGCGGCGATCCCCTTGTTTCGGATCGTCGAAAGAATAAATAGATAGATAGTTATAGTCTCCGACAGCCGCGATCGTGGTCGTTGTCACGGTCGTCGGTCGAGTGCAGCTTTCACCGAGTGTTGGTAGTGGTGGGCTGAGTTTTGGATCTGTGGATGCATGTACATATGAACATACCTTATATTGAGCCGCGTAACAAGGTGGTGCCCGTGCAGGACACAGAGGCGGCGGCATGTCTTCAAGAACTGCCGGCCCCGAATGGAAGGCACAACAGAAGATCCTATGGGCTGAGGCGAGAAAGGAGACTGGGAGGGGTGGAACCGATTCAAGATCCAGGGACCTCCTTGCCGATTCGAGGTGCAGCCAGGCGGTTCTGGACTCCCTCTCCACCACGGAGACGGGAAGGGGGGGGGATTCCGGCCTCGTGGCTGAGGACGACGCGCGCAGCGAGGGGTCGGAGTGCGAACCCCGGGAGCGGAGGAAATGGGGAAGGTGGACTTGTGGACTGGGGACGGATTTCCGTTGCCATTTTCTTTTGTATTTCCCTTGATGCGAGTTTTCGCGTTTGGAACGGGTCTGGGTGGAGGGCAAAGGGGTCCTTGCGACGAGCCACCTCTGCGGACGGGGAACGGACAGTGTGTATGTATATCGCCATGATCTTTATAGGTCGCATGCGATCAACAACAAAAAAAAAAGAGCCGTGTAACAAATTAAGCCTTGTGGCAGCCTTGTATGGGGCTCGTTTTTCAGAAATCCTTGTAGAGATTTTATTACTTATATCGGATATTTAACACGGTTTTACGTCTAGTGACTTTAACCCAATATGTCGGATTTTTTGTAACAAAATATTACGGCGGCGGGTGATAAACTGTGATGCGCGCACGAGAGCACACCGTCGGTGAGAACAGATAGCAGCGTATGAGATGGGGAAGCAGTTTATTACTCTTAGTGTTCCATTTGTCCTCGGCACTGATTCCTCCACGAATGACTTCTTTCTCTCCCACTCACTGCTCAATTTATGGGTGCGTAGTGGCCGGGCTCTTTGCAGACAGAGCATCTGCGTGGCTCGGTCAGTAATATCAAGTAGCTCACCGACTGCCAGTCGCTTTGCACCAGTCCGTACAGTCTCGAGGATGCCATCCAATGCAGTAGATCGCCTTGGCAACGTCGTGAGGGCTTGTGGTAGCATCAATCTTCATGGCCTTTGGAACAGCTTCGAGTAAGAACTGGGACGCCGAAGTTACTGCGGTTGCTAGCACAAACCGTATGCTCGCTATATAGGACGGTAACTCCAACACAGCCTGGCTTGGACTTGAGGATTGCCCTGGCACGGAAGGCACACTCCGCAGCCCAGCAGACCATGATGTCGGATGCCTTCCCTGAGTGCTCGCAGAGAATGTCGGAGCTTTCTCTAGCGGTCCATTCCGCTATTGCAGCCCTAAACCGAGCAAAAGCTGAGAATCGTTGTACCAATGCTATGGCAGAGAAGTCGGCAATTGCGGTTGTCATCGAAGACAGCAAGACGTATACGGTGTTTCAGAGGTGGTTGGGTATTGTTGGACGGAGTTGAGTGGTGGGGGTGGTTGTGAGGCGGAAGAGCAGGCACGCGTCTCACCAACGGACTGTTCTCGCGCGTATCATGCTTTATCACCCGTTCCGTAATATTCTGTTAACGTAAAAAGTCCGACATACTGAGTTAAATCCTGTCGACGTCGCTATATATCTTTAAATGCGATCAATGAATCATCATCACCATATTGAGTTAAAGTCACTAAAACACCGTAACATCGTGTTAAATAGTCGCACTTATGTTTTTGTATTCTTTTTTTCTATAAGGCCTGTTGCTGGATACTTAGTAAGGCCTGGTCAGGATTTTTTTATCATAGTTAAGCCATATATTCCAAAAAACGATTTTGTTTAACCAGCCTTCCTACATCTGTAGTGGCGAGGGAGCCTAGCTAGTACCGCCTGTCGGCAAGGAGGTCCCAGATCTTGCACCGGCTCTTCCCCTTCCCACTTCCCTCTTGCGCCCCCGCCTACAGGGTCTTATGCTGGGCATTCTCCGGAGGCGCGACCTCTAGCCCATTGGCGGGCTTCCGCCCACTTCTTCTCGGATATCTCTCTCTTGATGTGTGCAAGGGATCTGGGGAGCGGCATCGCGCGTACCTCCGCCTGGCCCCGAGTACCTTAGCCAATCCACCGCGCGGGCGTCTGGCTCTTCCGCCGCGAGCTTGGCCCGTTCATCAGCCTTCTCATTTCCTGGGATCCCATTGTGTGCTGGGCACCACCGGGTCTCGATGACGTCCGTCCTGGCCCTCCGCAGCACCGCGACGTGCTTCCTTGCCTGGAGTGCGTACGTCTAGCCAGGGCCAGGCTCCTCCGAGGCCGCCCGTCTGATGGCGGCCTGGGCGTCGGTGGAGATCGTGACCCTTTTCGGTTGTTGTCTGTCTTCTCGAAGCGGATCCCAGTGCTCCCGGCGGGGGCGGCGCACTCTGCATCGTAGGCTTCCTAGTTGCGGTCCATGTGGGTTTTGATACCCACCCAGGCTCGACCGTGCTTACATACCACTGAATATCCGGCAGCTCCATCATCCAGCCGCGGCCCGTCCGTGAACATTGTTAGTCCAGTGTCTTCTCTGCTGCCTTGGCTTCGGCCTCCTCTCCCTGCAGCAGTTTCGCATCGAGTGTCTCTGGTTCCTCCAGCAAAACTGTGCTGTGATCTCATAGGGATGATAGAACCACAATTTCAAATACGGCTTATTGAACGCTTGTATCGTGCTTGTGGCATGTTGGTCCAGTAAGGGACGACTGATGAATTCCATAATGCCTTCTAAAGCCTTCCAGTTTCACAGTTACTAATAAGGCTGTGTATGCCCATGATGGTTACATAAGCCAGACGAGAAAATTAAGGCATAAGAAATAGATAGTGCCGATTTATTTGGAAACGATCTTCGCTATATACTCTAGACAATATATATCTACGCACTATGCAAATTCCAGGGTGGTAAAGGATTATATAAGGAGTCAGGGTTTACACAGGACTTACATAGGGCTTTCGACTTTAGTACATTCTCCAATAAGTTAGGTACCTTGGTACCTATGTAATTGTAGTGCGGCGGCGACTGCGGCTAGTTTGGGAACTACGTAACGCCGGAACTGGCCACCTGCGCCTCCGTGCACCTCTTTTGCTGGCGGACAAGAACGGTGTCTTTGGGAGACTTGTAACGCGAGTGATTGACTGTGTACGGTCCCAAAGCCTCCGAGCTAACCAAGCACATACATTAATCCAACAATCATGTGGATATCTCGCTCGAATACAAAATCATCAATTGTTGGGTACATCATCAACGTCGTGATCGCCGTTATACTCGCTGCTCCGCCGTCAGACCTCACGCCGACTGCGCGCGCCCCTTCCCCTTGCCTCGTACCTCCGGCGAGTCGCCGGCATTCTCAACCTTGTTCCAGAACTTCCTCTTGTACTTTCTTCCGACGCTGACGCGTCCTGTCTGCAGTTCTTCCTCGTCGCTCGAGCTCCAGCTGTCGTTGTCCTCGCCGGCACTGCCCGGCGGCGACGACGGCTGCTTGAACCTCGTGAACCTCGATCTCCGCTCCTTCTCCTCAGTGTGCGCCTTCTTCATGGCGATGTGGTCCTCGTCGAAGGCGTCGGCGGCGCGGACTCGAAGCCCGGGAAGTGCCTTGTCCAGGAACCGCTGGAAATCGGGTAGATGCTCGGGCGGCGGACGGTAGGTGCCGCTGTCGTTGTCGATCACCAGCTCGTAGTCGGAGATGTGCTTCGAGGGTGGCAGCCGCGTCGGAGAGTGGCCCGCCGCGAACTTGGTGGCTGGTGCCGGGTGCTGCTTCATCGCGAGAGGCCGCACAAAGAATTCCCCGGCGAAGCCAACCTCGATGCTGACACAGCTGTGCATGGTGTGCTTTTTTTATCGGCCACCCCACCCGTCAGTTTCTGTTGGAGGGACAGCGGTAATGAGGGACATACCTTGCTCAACATCTGAATCCCAAACTCCTTGCCCGTCTCCGTGAAACGCCACTCGCCGTCGAGGGTTATGATGTAGGTGTAGAGCCGTCCGCCCTCGCCCCAGCGCGTGAATTCGAGGAGCTTCCTCGCGAGCCCCTCCTTGTTCGCATCGGTATCGCAGACGCCGTAGGTGGTGTTCTTGTTGTAGCTGTAGATGGTCCGGTACTGGTGCTTCAGCGCGCGGTTGAGCGCGACTCCGAGCAGGCCCTTCTTGGTGTAGAAGGTCTTGATGATCGGCCGGAAAACCACGTATTGGTGGACAAGCGAGGGCGGGAGTGGTCCTGTCAGCTGGATCTTGGTCGCCGCGAAGGAGAAGTGCTGGATCTTTGGCCTCCTAGGCGACACGGCACCGCTCTCGGGCACCGGAGGCACCGAATCCGCCGTCGTGTGCGTGATTATCCCGATCAACGGGGAGAAGTGCTGACTCCACCAGTCTTCCCCACCACGTTAACGGTTCCCGTCGTAGTCTCCAGAGCCGGGCCGGGGGGGGGGAGTTACTCGGAAATACAGTATACGCTCTATCCGGCACATCCCAATCCGTCTCCTCCTTGGGCATCTCCTCCACCTTGATACCGACGTCCACTTGCCCTTTCCCCCCCCACCCGCCACGGCCGGCCATGACGGTGGCAACTCTGAGCAACCCGACCCAGGTGCCACGGCCGGTGTCCAGTGTCTGTCGTTTCTCGAGGCCCTTTCCGCCGCCCTCTCCCGAAAAGGCTCCCTCCACGTCGAGCTGTCCGGTTGAGATCTGCGTGACGCCGAGCTTGTCGTCGTGGTTGCCAGGGTCCTCGTCCATGATCTTGACCTTGAGCATGACGCCGGTGACGGGCACGTTGGCGACGCCCCACGACTCTTCCCACGACGGACTCAGTGTGGACCGCTGCGTCTGCGTGCGGTAGTGCATCTTCGGGATCAGCGTCCCCGGGAACCGCAGCGTCGCGACCACGTACGGGTCGGACGTGAAGCTGGGCACGTCTGCGATCGGCAGGTGCGACGCTCCATGGAAGGTTATCGTGAGTTTGTACCGAGGACCTGGCGGGAAGCCGGGCATGGGCGAGCTGTGGGCTGTCACTTTCGGCGCGGACATCGCTGGCTGGCCGGCGTCTGGGTGTGTGCTCGGAACGGGCGCGTGCTGGCCAGCGGAGGGATTTCTTTTTTTCCGAGCGAGTTCGTCCGGAGCAAATGGAGACTGCCAGCCGCGATGGCGGATAGAGTGGTGAGCCCGATGCGATGCGATGTACCGGCGGCGGCGGGGGGGGGCAAGCTTTCCCGTGCTATGCAGATATCTAGCTGAGGATCAACCGGATGATGACGTAACTAAGTAGATAGTTAGCACGGCCAAATTAAGCGAGAGGTCGGAGACGGACAGGCCACGTGCAACGGAGTAGATGGGAGAGGTGGTGTGTCCGAGCAAGTTCTCGGAGATCTTCAGAATCCAACAGCTTGATGCTGCCGATTCACGTCGGCGGTGTGTATCGCGGCAAGACAGTTGTTAAGTACCCAGCTCCCCGCTCGCCCCGCCGTCTGACTGCAGCAGGCTCCCCCACCGCGCAGCGGCATAGCCATATCTCGATTCTCGAATGTAGGAGGGCGTCATATGTACACAGCTTTGCTGACGACTGAGACACAGTAGCACCCAGTTGCTTGACCACGGCATGCGACAGCCAAGCCGCACACAGCCCAGCAGTGCAGTGCAATCCTTTTCCCCAGCAACCCACAGCCGCACCGGCGTGATGGGCTCTTTGCATTACCCCCCTCCTCCGCTGGGGAGGAGGAAGACGCGGCGACGCGCGTATCGGTCTTGGCTGGGCTGGGCTGGCGGGCACGGCCACGGACAAGCTGGGTATGATAGACTACATATTAGCAGATAGTGCCTGCGGCCCTGCGTAGCCACTCCGTTCTATGTTTAAATCATGGCGCCGCCAACCGTCCCCCACCGTCCGCCGCCGGATGCTTGGCGGGCTCCCAGGGCCGCCGTTCCCACATGCTGTTCTTCTGTTTGGACGGACTCCGCCCCCGCGGGTCCTCCCCACCCTTGGAAGCCCCTCACGTGCTTGCCCGACGCGGAGGATCCCAAGACCCGCAACCAGATAAAACACCTCTCCTCGGCGCGAAAACACCCACCGCAGCCGCCGAGCTCCCGCCAAGATTGAATGCAGCCGGCTCGCAAGGTGGCTTGTGGGGAGACCATGTCGTGTTTCCCGTTTTCCCGTGTTTCCCGTGTTTTCCCCCGGCCGACGCCCTGGGTGGACAGCTCCCAAGGCTAATTGGATAAGTATGTATGTATGCAGATAGCCGTGGCAATTTTATTTCGTCCATCCTTCAGCCGACTACTTTTGCTGAGCAAGCGATAGCGCTCTCCGCATCATCTCGGCATTATACGTGCGGCAAACTCGACGTGGTATCTGGTATCCCGTCATTCCACCAGCCGAGCAAGCATCAGAGAGAACAAGACAATTGCAAAAGAAAAACCCAGACCAAAACCCAAAAACAGATGCAGATGCGGTACTCCGACAACCAAATGACAAAAAAAAGGCAATTCCATGGCAAATCGCAATGCACCCAAACAAAAAAATATATATACATGCCCCCCCTACTCCATTCACAGATACAATCCGCCCGCTTCATCCACCCGGCCCTCTCTCATCCTCCGCGGGCTGGGCCCCTGATACACACCCTCTTCGTTCCTCATGCTGTCCGAGTACTCGTACGAAAACCCCACCTCTGGTCCTCCCTCGCCCCCTCGCAGGGATGGATGCCTCCATGAGTATCTGAACGCTGGATGTTGCTCCAACAGTTCCTGCGTCTCGTTCGAATTTGGCGTGTGTTGGTGGAGACTCGGCATTGCCATCACGTCGCTTTCTGGGTACGGCAGTATGTGATTCGGTGCACCCGGACGCCGCGCCGCGAGAACTGGATCGCTGGGCATGTCGGCGGTGGCGTAGAGCGGGGAGACGGTGTGTGGATATTGCGGGTATTGGAGTGAGGTGGGATAGACGGGTGGCACGTCGACTCCCGAGACCGGGCTCACGGCAGGTGAGAACGCGGGGTGCTGCCGGATATCCGGCTCTGGCACCGGAGCGGCCGTAGGTGCAGCCGCGGGGTGCGGAGAAATGTACGACACTCTCTCAGTCGCATCGACAACGATCCCATGCGTGGGGATGTCCTGCTCGGTGATGTACTCCTGATCGCTCGGCGTGGGGTGCTCTACCATCAACCCCCCGTTACCACTCGAGAACTGTCCATAGACGCCCAGACCCGTGGGGTGGTTCGTTGGGCGGCTGCTTGGGTAGCTAGCGGGCGGCTCAGCGTGGGAGGTGAGTTTGTCATGGTTGGACTCTTTTCTTGCGGCGACTTTTTCGGCGTATTCGTGACGCCGGCGGACACCGATTATGCACCATCTCATGCCGCGGAGGAATGCCTTGAAGATATCGAGGGGGTTGAAGGCGTCCACGATCGCCTTCCAAGCGGGAGTCCTAGGTGTATCGGCAGGGAATACACCGGGTGCTGCGGGAGCGGCAACTTGGTACGGAGCGAAGGGGAAGGCGAAGAGGTGCAGTATCGAGAAGATGATCATCTCAAAGCAGACCAAGAGGGCGTTGAACCCGACGGAAATATCGCCGGGCGAGAGCTTTCTTGTCGGTTTGACGATGTTCGCCGAGGACAAGAGATCGCACACCACCATCTGCCAGAAACAGAAGAATACGACGAGCTTGATACACAGTAGCTTTAGTAGTGGGCGCTTTGGCGGCAACGCAGTCCTGAGACCAAGGTAGAACGCGACCAACATGTACATCGCGATGGAGACGGCGATACAGTTGAAGAACACGGTCCAGAAGTGGGCGAAGGCAGGACTTGCCGAACCCTCGCAGTAGTGTCCCGTCGCCTGTGTTGCTGTTGCGATTATGGTATTCGCTACTCGGATGAAGCAATATTGAAAGATGCACACCCAGACAATCTCCACGCACGATTAGCATCCTAACCTCCGTATTCAGCGGGAAACAACAAACATTGAACCAAGTCAATCCGTTCCTGGGCTGCCTCATCTTCCCATGCGCACACTTGTTGATCCAGGAAACAGGCCACGGCCACGGATGCACCGTCATCGTGGCAAAGTACTCCTTCTGGCGGCGTAGATCAGGTGCGATAAAGAAGCACATCAGAGTGAAGAACGAAGCGATCACAAACGCTTCGTAGCAATCCCCTAAACCCACCCACCCGCATCAGCGGCCCACAACCCTCAATATCCATCGCCGGAGACAACATACGCGCAACCTGCCAGTACACCGCATGCCAGTACCAGACGTAACTAAACATCGTCGTCACCGAGTAGATGGGCACCATGAAGAGGATCCTGATGATCTGTCGCTGCTCGTTACGGTTCGTATAATTCGTGGCATGTCTGTAGATGAGGTACAACGAGAAGGCGGTCGAGATCAACGTGCAGGCCTATATAACACGCAACCGAGGAATCTCCGGTTAGTCGGAAGGTGCACAGCGAGGGAGAAAGCGGAAGCAACACATACTATACATATTATCCAGCCCAGTGTGTGGAATGTGAGAGGGCCAGCAACCGGATCGACGTCCCCTAGTGTATGGCAGTGACTTGGTCAGTCCTCGGAGATCCGGACGGGCCAGACGGTACCCACTTTTTCCGGCGGTCGTTGTGGGATAAACTTACAGTGCGTCTCCGATAGTGTTGAATTGCACACCACCATATCTCTTCCTTTTGGCAGGCGGGCTGTATGAACGAATGGAGAGATCCCAAAAGATCAGGATCTCGCACGCTGGTCAGGATGGAAAGAAAGAAGGAAGTGACCAGATCGGAGGGAGATGGAGGAGAAAGGGAGAGAGGAAGGGGGGGTAAGGTTTGGCGCAGAGATTGCTCCGTATCGTATCCTGCAGGGCCGCGAATGGGATTGGGGAGCTGGGATCGCAGAAGGGGAGCGTTCTGGAAGTAGATACTTCACATCGAATGGCGATGGTTTACTTAGGAGCAGGTATCTGGTACACGTCAGTTGATGGGTCAACCAAGCCAGCGACATATCTACGGAGAACGCTGGACAGTGGACACCACAAATACATAGCCACAATTCCCAAGTTGCCCTAAGTCGCCTCGATCGCTGCATATCCCGCCGTCGTCGTCATCAGCAGTTCCAACAGCTTGAGGTTTTTGCCCAGCAATCCACATACGAGGCCTAGCAAGCGATCTGCGCACGAACATCCTTGCCGAGAATGACGACGAAACGACAAGCCCCCTACCCCACCCTGGCCAATCCTCCCTAAATCCCTTTTCTCCCAGCGGCACGCCACAGCACATAGCCACACCTCAGTAGATCATATCTATTCCTGGATCTCGACGGAGATATGTATTCTACTATTCTTGAGAGTTGAAGTGGCACAGCAGCCCTACCTTCCCCTCCTCCGAGTTTCAAATACTTTAGACATCTACAACACCATCGTTACATACAGATACGAGAATTAAACTTGCAGAAAGAAAGGACCATCGCAATCTAAGTGCTTAACTAACCGTAAAGGTACTGACTCTACATACCTAGGCTAACAGTACTCTACTCTATCATCACGAAAAAGGAAAAAAGCCAATCTTCTGACCGCCGCATCAAGCGAGTGAGTGAGCCAGGTCCTGGGATCGCTAGTGCCATATCACGCCCCCAATAATGCGCAGGGAAAAAAAAACTGTAAATTTTCATACCTAAAATATCGACTGATCTTCAAACACATCGACTCGATTCCCTCGCTTCGTCGAGTCTCTCACTTTGAGCATCATACAAAGTAGATACTCTAGATAGTTAACTAAGGCATCTTGCGTCCTCTCAGCTGCGGCTGGACACGAGATCGTGGACCTTGGAAATATGCATTAGTTACCATATAGGTAGTTACCCAAGTAAATTCGTTTGCAGTCCATTGTCTGTCTCGCCCTGCGCCCCGACACATCGGAGGGGACGAATTGGATTTCGTGTTCGGGGAATGTGGGGGTTATGAGGTGCGATTCGACGACAGCGTCCCGCAGCGAACACTCGGGGCGGTGAATCACTCATTGCACCTATTCACTGCTACATACGCCGCGGTGGACTCAAATGTTGATATTCCAGGCTGAAGCCCACCTCTATTGTACTTACGGATTCCATCCCATCCCAGGCAGAACATCCGTCTATCTTCTAAACGGCCCACCAATCCTCCCCATCCTACCGGTCATCATATTTTCCTGACTCTTCAGCACCTCCGGGTGACGGTGTACACTGGGCAAGAAACCGATGCCGACGGCGCGACGGATCGCCTTCGCCATCCTCCGCTGATTGACTGGTCTTAGTCCCGTGTCCTTCGAGTGCAGGATACGACCCATGGAAGTGACGTATTCCGAGAGGAGGTTGTAGTTCTTCCCCCGCCACACATCAGTCCTCGTTCCCTTGCCACTCCCTCGCCACTCCCTCGCCACTCTGGGGCGTACGAACCTTGTACTGTGTGAGCGGATTAATGCCCAAGAGATCGAACGCGTCCCTGACGGGCTTGCGGTTACTCCTCCTCGCGGTGAATTCCTCCATGGTGAGATCGTTGGGCGCGTAGATGTCTCCGGGGACGAATCGCTGCTGGGACGTGAGCAGTTCCTGCTGGGTGAACTCCTCCGTCGGCGAGCCGGTGCCGGTCGCAATCGGCGACGACGACGATGTTGCCGCGGGAGTGATAAGCATCGACATGATCTCGCTCGCTCGCTCGCGCGTGGCAGGGTCCGCTTGCGCCATGCGTTCGTATCGCCAGTTCGAACGCTGGACGGCGGCGGGGAAGCGCGTAGACGACGGCTGGGCGGGACCGAACATAGGCCTTCGGATGCCGGGGCCTTCGGCGAGGGCGCGCGAGGTGCTGAAGGCACGGTGTGATGCTGTGAGCGTGCGGAGCGCAGGTGGAACGCGGCAAGGCATTGTGGTGAGGGGCGGACCGATTGAAAGTTTTGAAGGTGGGATGTCTGTCGAGAAAACCTTTTAAATACCCTGCGATCTTGTGCATACCTTTTAAATACCCAACAACGCAATCCCAACATAACCAACACAGCCACAAGCCACAACAGCAAGACAAAGTCAGTGCGCTCATGAACACGAGATGAGCGCATATGTAGGTATGCTATTTATTTTATATATGTACTTCTTACTTAATTACTTAATCATTTACATGATTAAGGTACAGGCCCATGCGAATAATTATCGGCAACGGTCTCCATCACAGGTGTGCGGGCACAGAATTTATTATCTTCTTGTCAGCGCACTGATCGCCTTTGTTTCTCACGATACGCACGCCCACAATTACCTTTCTCTCTCACCTTTCGGGCGCGCGCCCACTGGCCATATACTTACTACCTACTTACTTCCAATTCCACCTAGCTTCTTTAACCACTCAGACATCCGCCCCGGGCGCACTGACTTTCTCTTTCTCTGTGGCTTGTGGTTGTGTTGTGTTGTGTTGGAATTGCGTTGCTGGGTATTTAAAAGGTTTTCTCGATTTCTGTCACATAGTAGAGTGGAGTGAGTTCCTATGTATACACTAGACTAGACCCTTTCTGAACATCACTGTATATCACTCGATTGCTTCAACCGTTTCTCCAACCCACTGGATTAAACCGATGCTATTATCACCATGATCTAGATAGGTCTCAGGCAGTTGATGGATAGATAAACGAAAAAAAAAGTCTAATATGCCGCATTTTTGATGTCCCTATTCAGTTCTGCCACTTTGTACACCAAATAATCCGCTCTGTCACACCTCTGCGTGCTCGCTACCTACAGGGTAAGGGGTACAGCGTTGATCTTGAGGAGAAGCCCCGCACCTCTGGTCGTTTTCGGGAGAAATGTGTTCCGTGTGGTCACGATGTCGGTCTTATTCGCAACCACAAGCCATCCTTGAGAATACATGCCAGCAGTTCCTTGTTGGGAAATTACAAGAAGACCTATGCACGCAATATCAACCCCGTAAGCGCAGCCGATTTGACAGTATCCGCAGATTTCCATGCGCCAGGACTGAAGAGACCTAGAGGGCGGCGAAAAGAAAGCCGAATGAGCATCCCAACATACCTAGTAGAACGCACAGGAAAAGCCTGGTACGACTGATAATTTAGGGCGCATAGCCGCAGAACTGGAGAAAAAAAGTGTGCCATATTGAGCCATTTCCGCAAGAAAAAGTTTGGCATATTAGGCTTTTCCCAGCGATTAGGTAGAAAACGGTGCTGCAATGAGCGTTCTCCCTCTTGCCGCACAGCGGATTCAATATCGAAAACATACATCTAGATTCCCCGTTTGAGATACCAGGTATTTAGGTAAGTATGTACTTTATGCTACACATCTCAGTACGTAAAACAAAAGCGAATGTACGGAGGAAAACGCCAAAGACAATCCGATCCCAAAAAGCAATGCAGACAGGTGTAACAAAAACAATCCTGGCAGCCCATTCCCGCTCGTCAATCATTACAAAGTTCATATCGGCCATCCTCTGCTCCTCCAATCTAATGGTTAACAACCCTCAAACTCCGCCTTGGACTCAGCAACACTCCCCAGAACGTTGGCTCGCCCATCATTTCGTTGAGGTCCGTACTGCTCCCCGTGGTATTTCTGTGGCTCGCGCTCTCGCCGAGCTCGGCCGGCTCGTGGTTGTGTCTTGCCACCAAACCGGTGGCCCCACCTGCCTCGCGGCTCTTCTCGTATCCACTGGCGGTACCCAGTCTTCCAGCGCTTTCCCTGAGCTCACGGATCTTACGCTTGTATAGCCAGTAGGCACCGGCGAAGGCTAGGGTGACGATGAATAAAATTCCGCCCACTACGCCACCGACGATGGCACCGATGTTGGGTCGGTTGTTATCTGGAGGGTCAGGGGTGACCGTGCTCGTGGTGACGGTTCCATCGGCGGCAGTTGAGATTAATATGGTCGGTGCTGGGATGTACGTGGTGTACTTGTAGTCTCCGGCGTCACCGGTAACCAATGGCGAGTCCGGCTCCGCAGTCTTCACTGGCTCCATGATCGTTGCACCGCCATTCTCGTCTCCGCCGACCTCTTCGGCGACGATTCGTGGAACTTTGTAGGTGTTTTCGGGTCGCTTATTAGAACTACTATCACCGTTGCCCGACGATTTACCGTAACCACCGGCTGCAGCCGAGTAGCCCGTTTTCCACTCCAGTTTGCTGGTATCGAAAATGTAGATACCCGGTGCGTCGCAGGACAATTCGTTCGAGAAGCCGCCGATGACGACCAACTGTGAACCCACTATGTCGCAGGTGTGACCAGCCCTCGGCGGGGGTACGTTCTGGCCCTCCATGTCGATTTTGATCCATTTGAACGCTGGTACGGTAAGGATGTACATGTCGTCATATTGAAGCTGCTCCATATAAGGCACCAGGTTTTGTCCACCAAAGAAGTAGACGTTGTGAGAGGAGCCGTCGGGGGCCGATGCTACCACAGCGCAAGGGTTGACGCGGTATTTCGGGCTCGGTCCGTCGGTAGCTTGCTTCGACCACTTCTTCGTGCCGAGATCGTAGACATCGATAATGTTCATTTGCGAGAAAGTGTCGTTCGTGCCGCCACCAATGGCAAGGAGAATACCCTCTTCTCCCCAAGGAACCTACCGTCCGACCGTCAGTGCCAACACTCAATTCGGGCCAGTGCAGTGGACTCACAAAAACCAGCACTCCGTCCGCCCTCTCCGGTACGCCCGCCTTCTCCAACCCGCTCTCGGTGACATTCCGAAACTGCATCTTTTCCATATCGAATTCCAACAGACTCTTGAGATACACCCTGGCTGTCTGCAGGCTCCAGCCCTCTGTCGTCCAGACATCCAGGTGTCCGCCAAAGTAGAATCCCAACAACCGGCCTGGAACACTGACGCCGGCGCCCTCCGCAGCGCGCTCGATCTTGCCCGACCCCGAATTTTCCGCCACTGATGTCTGCGCTTCGGACCACTTGCCCGAGGCGATTTCGTATTGCCATAGTACGAACGCGGTCGGTTGGCCAAGCGGTTCCACATCGGAAAAGAGGCCGCCGTAGAGGAATATCCGGTCGTAGTCATGCCAGAGATACCTATCCGTGGGTTTACCCCCGTCAACAACACTTTTCTCACTGGACGCACCGACAGTCGGAGACATACCCATTCGCAACCTTCGGCGGGCCATCCGGAATCGGCAATCCCTCCAACTTCGGCGAGTCCGTCGCCCAATCCTCGCGGACCGAAAGGGTCAGGAAGTTGTTGTTCCATCGGTCCGTGGTTTGTCCAGGCCGCGTTGTGGCCTGGCCGCCGTAGATGTAGATGGTCCCGTTCACCAGCGCCGCTGCACACCGGGTCAACCCCCGACACACAAATTCAGCAGACACACAAACTCACTCTGATGACTGTACCGCTTGCACGCATCCGTGGGGCTGTCCTCTCGACGCTGCAGCTGTGCGGTCCCGGCGTGCGCAATCCCAAACAGCGTCAACAGTAGCACCGCCGCTGCCGCGCAGGTTGTACACCGTCTCCTCCAGGACATGAATAACGACCGGTGTGCCATTTCTGGCTCGTACGCAGAGTGGAGCCGGGCAAAAATATATATATAAAGAGTTGGAAAGCTCAACTGCAAGTAAGGAGACAAGGGCCTCCGATCAGCGGACGTAGGAGTAGTAGTATTGGTGGTAGTGGTGGTAGTAGTAGCAACAGTTAATACTGGCGGTAGTGGTGCGCGCCCCGGAATGTTTCACCCAACCGGTAAAAGTATGAATATCTCACTATTTATCGATAGAGTATGGTATCCGCACCGGGCCGGACCGCAGCCACCGACCAGAAGAACTATGTAGGCGCTCTGCAGATACAAGACCAGATCAGACGATAAGTGATGGATGTCTCTCTTGCGCGGGGCACTGCTGCTGTTGACGGGTCTCGTGGTTCACACAAACTACTCTAAACACCGGTCCAAACTGGGTCAAAAAAGGGAAAGCCGTAGATAGTAGGAAAGATGAATAGTTGGGCGAATCGGGAAAGGGCGTTTTTTTCAGGCCCCGAGGACGCGATGTGATTCAAACTTGAGCTTGTGACGAGGAATAGTGTAGGAGGAGCAGCTGCTGCACTCGACAGTGATCGGTACAGAAAAGCTGATAGCTACCAGAGGAGGCGGGAAAGCAGGTGGAGGAGGAGAGAGTGTTGAAATCAATACAGTCAACTGTAGTTCGGAGATCAGAGGTATGTGTAGTGCGACGGTCGTATTGTAGTGTCATTCTCAAAGGTGTAGATAACGAGAAGGTGAGAAGAACCAACAGATGCTCCTCCGCCACACCTCATGCAATCGTGTCCTCAAACTCTAAGGTTGAAGCGCCAAATCCAAAACCACACCAGTATGTATTAAATCTCTCAGCGAACAACACCCCTGTACTAGTACCCAACGAGAAGCGCTTCCAACAGAGAGGATTAAAGTTTTAGCAGGTTACTCTGCCTTGTGCCATGGCAGTGATGCCACCCCCGCTGCCCAACTTTCCACCGGTCCCCGAAGCCCGCTCTGAGCGACCCTACAGCCACAGAGCCTAGTCACCGCTCTCTCCATCCAACCGCAGGAGCTTGTCGGCGAATCTTGCTTTGCCACTGACAAGGCCAAGATCCTCATGGGCATGGTGTCGCCATGGATCGGAGATGGTGAGATACCCCATTGGTGATTGTGACGTGCGCACACTGGCTATCATAGTAGGCAGTTGTGTTACACAGCAGGCTTTCGGTTCACTAACCGAGCTATGATCACCGCTGGACACTCGGTTGACACTTTGTGTCATCAGATTTACGCGCGGAGATCTGACGTAGTTACATACATACATACTCGGCACGAGTAGAATGTCAACGGTAATATGACAGTCACATGTCATGTCACGTATTGTCACGTATCGTCACGTATTGTCACGTATGGTGACCGAAAAAGCAAAAGTCATAATGGTAATAGCTTTTGCCAAGCATGGCGATGGTGGCTGGTGGCGGCGCAGCCAGTGGCGGTATGGCTGGTGCCGGTCTAATCCAGCAACTGGCCGTTCGCTCTTTAAATTTCTCCTACCCCGCAATAATTGCAGCGCATCCGGGGCACTTTTGTTCAATTCATGGGTTTTTAAAACTTCTTGCGGAACAGCAATATCTAGAGCACCACTGGAGTACGTACCTTGTACCTTAAATCCAGGCTTCGTCGCCTTTGTGTGGGCGGCAGCCACATCACAGTCGGTCTTCGAGTTTGGCGTCTTCCTTAGAAAACAGATTCTTCAAAAAGGATTCCCCCTTTTCACCTCTGGCGGCGGACTCTCCACTCAAGCCCTTACTTCCCACTTACCTTTAGGCGCCCCCTTGCTCAGCCCGTCGCCCACCCCCATTATCTGCAGTCATGTGGACGTAGTTATGTCGCAATTATGGCCGCCAAGCCTTTACAACTTTACGTGACGTCAGACTTTATGGTACGGGGACTCTCCTGTATATACATGTACTTGGGGACATTCAGTTTGGAGGTTCAGAGCATTGGTAAGGTAATAAATATTATGTTTGTTTTTTTTCGCCTGCTTGGAGCGCATCAGACTATCGAGAGATTAATAAGTCACGCCAGCCGTTAGCGGTGCTCGACTTACCCATCTAGCGCCCACTCTACTTAAAAATAGCTGAGCTTCATGGGTTCTCTACATATCGATATTGGGAGTCTTGTCATGGCTGGAAGCGGACTGAATTCCCCCCCTCAGAGCTTCTTCCCTACGGGACCCAAGCCAAGCTCCAGGTAGGTACTTGGGTACATACCCCATGGTCACGCTTACTACTACGCACATGAGCTTATCACATAGGTATGACATACCCGCTGATAGGTAAGGTAGTTCCGGCGTCTGCGTTTTGCCAGACTTAAACATACCTACCTACTGCCCGGCTCTAACAACAGCCAGAGAAAAGCCTACATGAGACTAGTTTAACAGATCATCGATTCACGGGCAGAGCGAACGATATCTTCGTAAGGCAGATTGAATCCGCGAATCACTCTGCAACTAGATAGTAGGCAACATAGGTAAAGCGAATCGGGGGGGGGGGGGGGGGGGGGGGGGGGGGGGGGGGGGGGGGGGCGGGGGGGGGCGGGGGGCGGCCGGGCC
>Ga0307516_10000600_pt1 | contig 48784 bp, 62 predicted proteins | sample 19_EM_MG_FD_203310 | JGI IMG/M metagenome (GOLD analysis project Ga0307516, IMG submission 203310) | Populus trichocarpa ectomycorrhiza microbial communities from riparian zone in the Pacific Northwest, United States - 19_EM | ecosystem: Host-associated > Plants > Roots > Unclassified | place... | reverse complement strand
GACTAAGCAGATAGACGGGATGTAGCGGGCACAAACGGAAGGGAAGAAGGAAGCCAAGGGTGCCCATAGAGAAACTGAGGACGGGAGGGACAGCGCCAACACTGAATAGGGAGGAGGCGTGAAGTATCGTACCGTCGCCGCCGAGGGTGACGACCAGATCGATTTTCTCTGCACTTGGACCTTCAGAAGCACATGTGAGAAGAAACTAGCCGAGAGGTGGAAACGTTTTTGCCTGGTGCCCAGACTTGCACGCCATTGGGTATGTCAGACCTATTCTCATGAAATACCCTGACGGCTGGGTAGTTTGAATAGACATGCCTAGAAAGAAGGCTAAGCCAGCAATCGCACGGCCGATGGGGGGACGCACTCAAGCAGGGCGTCGATGGCGAGAACGACGGGTTTTGTACGCAGTTTGTTCACGATTAGGATGTTCTGGGGACTGATCGCTGGAACTGAGCTCTGGGAGCGACAGAGGGGTCGGTATCGCGATAGGAGTGACCGATACATGGCAGAGGATCACGGGATGTCACGGTCATTCGATGATGTGACATTTGTGGCACGTGATACGCGTCTGTTCACCATCACGGTCAATTGGCCCTAGTGGATGATCAACGTCGGGCTCGATGGCGAGCTCCATTTTCAGTCAGAAACGCACCCGGTCCCAGCTCACTCTCCCAGACGAGCTCATACACCAGCTTGGATCAGGATCTCCTCTCAAGCACGCCCGTGCCGCATTTATCAACTCGTTCGTCCCCGAGTCAGTCCGGGATGACGCCGACGACGACCTGCTTCTCTCCCCGCGAAAGACCCCTCCGACAGGGTTCAACCCGGCTAAGCGTTCTGCCTCCCCCATGCCTGTCCATGAAGCCTCGTCCTCGCCCAGATCGTCATCGTCCGAGCGAGGATCCAAGAGACTCAAGCGCGACGTCGACCACACGACCATTGCTGCCAAGTCTGCTCATGCACGTAGCATGTCACAGCCGGAAATGACCAACGATATTCGCAGTTCATGCGCTGCACAACCAGTGGAAAGTGCAAGAGCGCAATCCGTACCCGTCTTCCCGTCCTCGTCGTCCTTGATCATGCCCCGCATAGATTTCAGGAACCCGCCGCCTTCCCCTCGCCGTGCCCGGTTGCGCTCACCCTCGAAAGAACCTGAACTCCGCGTCCTCTCCGGCCCTTCAGTTCCCAGACTCGACACCATACCAAATGAAACAAACTCTATCAGAGTTGTCGATACGGCTAATGACGATTCATACCTCCGGTCTCATCCCTTTCCCACTTTCTCCAACTCAGAAGATGATAAAGTCGCACGATCAGGTAAAGAATCCGCCGCCGCCGTCGAACAACCGCCAATTCCAATCATCTTCGAGCCTCCATCTACACCAACGACTCAGCAACCAAAATCGTTGTTTTCCATGTCCCCATTGACCCCAATCCCGGAAACACCTTTCCTGCCAAAAGGTATGGCGACCTGGAAGGATAGGTATATTGGCCCTGGATGGAGTACATGTATTGAAGAGGAAGAACAACCCCAGGTACTTAACCTTCTGCGGTCCTAGTTTCGCCCATTAACTTCTTCTCAGGCTCGACCCTCTGGCTTGATATCCCCTTTGCCAGAACTCTTCTGTGCTACTGATGCTCACGACAAGACTCGTCCTCCTGAACCCTCGACTTCTGCTGTCACCGAAATTCCTCGTCCATCCTCATCGATACGTCCGCCTTCAGAAATCCCAACCGAACGAATGGCGTCTTCACGTCCTAAGCCTGTGCCTGTCCCCAAAGACGCCTTTGCCATCCTCATGAGTAATCGGGCGCAACAGGACAAGGGTTCAGCCAAAGACAAAGTCAGAGCCAAGGCCACCTCGAGCGCGTCGTTAGCTCTTGCTGCCTCCTCCAAAGGGAAGAGTAAGACAAACCTCGAAGGGAAAGCAAAAGCTCAAGAGACTCTTCAACCTGTCAAAACTTCTCTCAAGGCGAAAATGAAACCCAAGACCACACCCAAAGCCAAACCCGTTCCTATACCCAATTCTACGTGTGTGGCAAAGCCCGATGTCAGAGATGATCGTATTCCCTCTAGCCAGCTGCCGACTTCCACCATTGATACCGTCCAATCATCGATTTCGCCTGAGCCCCTAGATGTATCTATGCATGACATTCATCTACCGCTCTTGGCAGCACCTGAAATCTCGCCTCCAGCTCCAATATCTGCTGAAACACAAGACTTGGAAATATCTGAGCCATCAGTACTCAACGATCCGTCGGAAGATCTGGTGCCAGTCAGAAGGGTCTCTCCAATTCCGACCGGCAACGCTGAATGCGTCCCCTACGAAGGTGTCGATATCTGTCCCATGGCTTCAGTCGCAGCTCCGCGGCTGCCATCGCCGCCTGCCAATAACAGAGCTGAGGTCATTCACCCGGGTGTCAACATCCCTCCTGCAGGTTCTGATGTGGTTGCCTTACACCCGCCCAAGCCCGCACCCAAGGGGAAAACAGGCAACAAGAGGCTCCCGAGTGCTATGCCCGTTCGTGTCACAAGAAGCGTATCTTCTCGACGGAATGATGCTGACACTCGAGATTTGGGATGTAAGTGACGGTCCCTATCTGGTATTCGTGGGGCTAACATTTCGAACATAGCAGCTCCAATAAGCGGAATGAAGCCACCATTGGTTCGGGAGAAGTTGCTCTCTGGCATGAATCTGGCTTCTTCTTCCTCTACTCTGGTTACCACAGCTGAACCACGACCGAGCGCTGCTCCAGTAGCTACTCCTCCGAGCGGTTCAGAAATTTCAACGTTGAATCTACCGGAATGTCCCGCGGATTCTATCCTAGACCCTACTCTACTAGCGCCGGGTTCACCGATGAAAGTAGACCCTAGTGGTTCGTTAATAGTCAGGAAGAAATCTGACAGTTCATTTGCGCGCCCAACGCTCTCAGCTGCTGCCAAGACTGCGTCTGTGAAAGCCCTCGAGTTCAAGAAGCCCGGGACACCCTCTCCGAACAAGCTCTTGCGGTCTGCATCGATGCATTCCTCGCGACCTAGTGGTGTGTACCCTCTCGTCCATCGCAGACACAGAGGTTTCACTGACATCTACAACCGTGCACCTTTTAGCATCAAGAACATCTCGGTCTTTTACTAGTCATGCGGACATGATTGCACCACCATCATCATTGTCCACCCTGTCGAATGCGCTCGAGAAGCTGACAATGCCGCCTCCCAGGAGACCTAACACGAGCATGGGTTTCAACCGGGGTTTGGGGTCTGACGACAGCTCTGTGGGCAATGCGCCAAAAATGAAAGCCCAAGATAATCTCGCCACTGAGAAGAAGACGATGTCAAGCTCTAGACCGTCTCTGGCGGCGTCTTCTGTTACTTCTGGGATTCAAATCGAGAAACAGCCTCTCAACGGTGTCAAGTCCGCTGCTGTTCCTGCCTCATCTTCGTCGTCTGCGGGGCGACCTTCCATGATGGGCAAAGGCGCTATCATGCGTGGTCCGGGCGCATTCAAGGTCCCGGGGACGATGCGTATCGGCGGAGTCCAGTCGAAATTATTCGGCAGCGGAGCGTTCTCGGGTGCAGTTCGAGCGAGGGTGGTGCAAAAGGCGAGTCGCAAGACGAGTTTGCCGAGTGTGATGGCGAGTCCTGTGAAGGGTGCAGCAGCAGGCGATGGCGACGGCGATACGGATATGGATATGGATGGTATGAAGGATTCTGACCAACTCTCTCTTCTGGCGAACGGGGATGTATCTAAAGAATCGGGTGTCTCTGAAGCGCGGCCCAGCGCGAAAGGGAAGAAGAAGGAGAAACGAGAAGAATGGAGGGCGAATGCGTCGAGAAGAGTTTCTTTGGCGTCTCAAGCACTGTCCCAGTCTTTAAGCGCCTTGCCGTTTGCGAATGGAAGAGAAGCGAGTACGCTGGGAATCATTGGCCTACCCGCGACACCTCTGAAGGACGGAAGGCGCGACGCGAGGAGCGCGAGCAGCACCTACCCGATGGGCTCAACGTCTGCAGCGGACGGTGGAGCTGGTCGTCATAGAGAGGGCCCTGAGAACAGCCACGGGACGAGGACCGTAACGAGGAGTCTACGGAAGGCTGAGGGAGTCCAGGAGATGAACGGTGGTCCTGGTGCTACGGTTGGGAAGAAGGCTGGGACGTCAGCGGGTCATAAATCGTTGAAAATTTTAGATGGATGTGTCATTTTTGTGGACGTGAGGAACGACGATGGGGATGAGGTCGGTTCGTTATTTGTGGAAATGTTGGAGGGTGTGGGTGCAAAGGTGGGTATCAAACTTGCTTCTTTTTGGTGTTGAATGTTGAATGTTCTGATCATTTCCCGCCTTTTATAGATTCTGACTCGTGTAGGTCAGACGTGCACTCATATTGTTTTTAAGAATGGATTGATGAGCACCTTGACGCGCTATAGGTAGAGCGAGCCGTTCCGTCGTCACGAGCTATGATTGACTCGCCATTTCCCCATAGACTATTGCGTGATCCCAAGCCGCTTGTGGTAGGTATTGCCTGGGTGGTAGAATGTGTAGAACAGATGAAGCACATCGATGAGAGCAAATTTATCGTCGATCTGGATGGGGTGAACGTCAGCGGAACAAATAAGGTAGTTCCCTGTCCATTCCTCGTCATTATTATGATTTGGTCTCAACAAGTCGACTGTCTAGCGCCGACGTTCCATGTTGCCGAAGTTGATATCCGGCTCGTTCGTTGAAGGGAACTCCTCATCGGTTGATCGTGACGCAGGAGACGCAGATGTGTCAATGGATGGGTCCACGTCTTGTAAGTCTTTGTTGGTAGTCGTACCCAAGCCTCGCTAACAGATGTTTTTTATGATCTCCCAGCTATGATATTGGAAGATGATCTTACACCGTTGGAGAAGGCCAGGCGGCGGAAGGGTAAAGCATGATCAATTGATTCCGCATATTTCCCGGTCTCTAGTATCTCGATTCACCGTAACAACCATTGTGAACCTATGTAGTTATACTATCTTCTGTCATTGTAATATACCTCTGTTATTCTACATCATCTCACCATGGAGGTTCGACGGTGATTGCTACATGGCAAAATGACAAATGCGCTGGGGATGCTACATTTGCGGATGGTTCGATGGCGTAGTTGGTTATCGCATCTGTCTAACACACAGAAGGTCCTCAGTTCGAGCCTGGGTCGAATCATTGCTGGTGGAAATTTTTTCCCTTCACTGTACCATCTCACCATTCGATGTACCTTTACGAACTGCCGACGACAGGGGCGGTCTCTTTTTCCGACTTCTGTGTGGATCAAACCAGCAGCAGGCGCCACGTTACCCACTTACCAGCTGCTACGGAGACAAGGGCAAACTTTCGGGCAGTACTCAAAGATAGCAAACGGACGGACCACGATCAAAAAGACTTCCTCGGTCTAGTCAAGGTGAGTCCTGCCTGAAAACGCGCTTTCACGATGGCCATCGGACGGTCAAATTAGCTCGTCGAAGACTATATCCCTCATCTCCGCAGTATCATAGACTGTGTTGCACACGACGAGATCATCTTGAAATCCGAGCCGTGTATGGAATCTACTCAAAGTTCAGACGCTTGAGCTGACTCCCCTAACCAGCATTCAGTTGGCGCACAACACTTGCCGCGAACATATTCAATTCCTCTCCCCGACTTTCGATACCAGGTCTCTACACTGATCTCGCTTTTACATTGCTTACCTATGCTTTTGCACTGTCGAATCTTGGACGGTCAACGGCACTTTCTCTCGGGCAGTATGAGTACGACCGTGCTATCACTGAAGCCGACCGCAAGGCGAAGGACTCGCAACTTAACGTGGCCGTGGACTTTCTTTGCAGAGCCAGCGGAATCTACTCTTATGTCGCGGATACGGTTCTGCCTGAGTGGGATGCCAGCTACAAAGGAGATCCTTCAGGTTTTGAGAAGCCCCCAGAGCTAAACCGCGAAGTGAGCGGTGCTTTGGCAAAGTACGTGGGCCCCTATACTTTTCACGATTCCATTTTCATGAAGCTCCCCGACAGAATGGCTCTAGGAGACGCTCAGAGTTTGGCGATACGGGCACTGCTTTCCAAAGCTGCTTATGACAGTAATGTAACACCAGGCCCTCCATTGCCACGGTCACATCCCTCCCCGACTTTGATTGCGAAACTGCATCTGGACTGTGCTTCTTTGTATGGGTCTGCTCTCTCGCTGGTGAAGACCAGCGGGGCATCGAAAGGTGAAGTTTCGGCGGATCTTCGAAGATATTTGACAGGTGAAGGAGCTCTTCACGCCGCGCTTGCGAGGAAATGGCTTGGTGTCCACGCGGGTGAAAGAGGAGGCAAGGAGAAAGCTGGGGATGCAGTCGGGTTCATGATGTGGGCCAAGAAGGATCTGGAAACATTAAAAGATGGTGGGAAGGGGATCAATGTCACGCGAAGAGAAGCGAAGGAAATGAAGAATAGGCTGAAAGAGAGGATCACAGACGAGATGGAAAGCATCAAGGTTTTCTTCAAGTATTACAAGAAGGCAAACGAGACGGTAAACCTTTCCTCCCTTGTTTGGTCCTATCTGCCTACCCCCAATTTCTCAGGTACACTTCCAGCCAGTTCCGACACAAGCTGAACTGCAGGCGAGGATACCAGCTGGAATGCCAGCGGTAAGCGCGAAACCATACAAGCCTCCATCCCCCATTTTTAGGCCTGCATCTCTCTCGGGACTTGAGGCGGAAATAGCGGCTCTCGGCATCTCTGAGGAAACGGAGTCGGGGAAGACTGGGTCTAGTGATGCCCAGTTGGCGAAGATGGGTACCTATGCTGGAGCTGGCTCCTATTTCTAAACCGCCTCGTCGTGTATTCCATCAACCTCGCTGCCAAGCAGAATTTCTGCTGTCGCCCCGTTCTGCTTGCTACCTTACCTGTTTGTTACTTATATCTTCGATGTTCAAACAGAGGTTAGATCATGTTCAGAAATACCCACCAGCAAACACAACGGTTCGATGGCGTAGTTGGTTATCGCATCTGTCTAACACACAGAAGGTCCTCAGTTCGAGCCTGGGTCGAATCACTATTTTTCATCACCAACTCGGTAGGTATTTGCAATTTTGCCAGGCAAATAAACAATCAAAGATGCCCTCGTGCTCGTCCAACAACGCCTTGGAGTTCAGAAGCATTTTCAGCATTTTTGTCGGAGGTCGACTGGTACTCTCTTTGATAGGCCTTGAAGATGTCTTAAAACACGACCATCAACTCTCGTCGGCCCTCACGTCCTATTCTAATTGTGCGTACAAGCGAAATTCTTCTGGAGTCTGCCCAGCTTGACGCGAATAGTGCAAGAAGGAATCGCTCTGTTTAAAAATGGGCTTCCGCCCTATTCCGGGGGCATATTCAGACATGTATGCATTCGTGGACATGGGGATTATTAAAGCCAGTCCTGAACACTGTCTAGTCACCGCTCTATCTCTCTCTCTTTACCACAATCCTTCCAGTGACGGGTCCATTTGCCTCGATAATATGGACGCTTTGTGACGCACTTGGCGCATGGGCTTTGGTCCACATCTACAGGGCTCGGCAACGCATCCCAAGCGGTCAACGGGATAGTTTAATCGCGGCGTCGTAAGTCAAGGAGTTTTCTCTTTGGTTGAAATTAACTGAAACTTTTTGCAGTTACCTTTTGAATCCCTACGTATTCCTGCCGAACCTAGCACGGTCGACGTCGTCTTTTGAAAACACGTCAATATTACTTGCCATTCTGTTCGCCTGCCGGAGTACATCTCATCCTCATTTCCTATTTTGCGTCTGACAGATTGCGTAGGCAAACCATCTGCGGCTCTCCTCGCTCTATCTTTCGCCACCCACCTCTCCCTGTCGTCACTCCTTCTAGTCACACCGATATTCCTACTCCTCCTCACTGATCCTATTTCGCGCCTCGCTTCCCCCCGAGCTTTCAAAGATCTTGGGCCTGATCTGCGAAGAATCAGTCCACTTTTAGCAGAGTTTCTTGCTTATTCCTGTGCTTTGACACTTTTGTCAACTCTCATTTCGGGGGGCTGGGAATGGGTTCCTCAGACATGGGGCGCTAGGTTTGTTAAACTCCAATGGGGTGATCACTTTGCTAATTTGAGGGATCAGTCTCACACTGCCGGATTTAACCCCAAACACAGGCCTATGGTGGTATTTCTTCACCGAGATGTTTGACCATTTTCGACCATTCTTTTTGATGACGTTCTCGGTACGTTTGCTTTCCTTATATTTTCCTTTTGATATAGAATCCCATCTCGCAGGTGCATTTGTTGATCTACATCGCTCCGATCTGTATCAAATTCCAGTGAGTGACTAATTCATGCACATTGCTTGCTCAAAACGAGGTCAGACATGATCCTCTCTATGCCACATTCTTGTTGTTGGGTGTGCACGGCACATTCAAATCATACCCATCACTCTCCGAGCCGGGACTATTCCTCAGCATGATCGCGATATTCCCTGAAATATATCCATGTACGTCGTAGGGCCCGAACCCCCTCTCCCAAAGCTCACCATGATTGCGGAATGTTTAGACCTTCGACATCCCATTGTTACGGGACTACTCCATCTGCACGCGTCTCTTTTGATGCCCTTGTTCAATCATCTATGGCTTGTCCAGGGTACAGGCAACGCAAATTTCTTCTACGCTTCGACTCTGGTTTTTGCATGTTCAAATGGAGCAGCATTGGTTGATTGCATATGGGCGGGACTGAGGATTGCTATTGGAGATGAAAAGGAAGGGCAGGCCATTATACAAGAATAGACTAGGAGCAACAGCTCTGCTCCATGAAAACATATGACAACTTGGTGGCCACAATGTATGAGTATATACCAAATTGGTGGGAAGTGGGACCCGTTTTTCAGTGGGATTTTTTTTGGGGCCGAAATGTTGTCTAGTGGGATTTTTGTCAAGTTGGTGGGATTTCTGCTAGGTCACATCGTAGTAACGCCGGTACGCATCACCTGCATCAGCAAAAAGGTCGACCGCTTACATTGCCAGAATCTACCATGTATGGATATATTTGTGTGCAAATGTGCTGTTTTGGGGGGATATATGGTCACGTTTTGACCCATACATGGCAGAGGTCACATAAGTACTCATAACAGGCAATGTAAGTGACCTCCCTTTTTGCTGATGGGTGCCATGGCCGCGTGCCTGCCCGCTACAACACGTCCAGCGGGCCACATTAGTCATTGATCTGGCCTGCCATTATGGTTCATTATCCTCTATGTTGTATATAGCAGAATGAAGCATATTTTTTCCTCCCCCATCCCCCCGCTCACGTTAACGTTCTATGGCACCATCGAGTGCAATGTTCATGCCAGACTCTCTCGAAATATCAAAGCTGCGAGGCTATCGCCAATTTGTGCGTTTCTTACTGCCAGTGCCTTTCAGGGCAAGTGCTTATCTTGGCATCTAGGCATTTCCTCCTGCACTTGCTGAAAGAAGCCATGACCCGTGCTTCAAGCGCGATGATGCGCCGAAGTGGATCACAACGGAAGCGATTACAGGTTTCTTGCGTATTTACGGCAGTCCAGAGGTGTCTTCTGGAGCTGGGAGTTCACGCACCATGTTGGAATCATCAACCTTCATGTTATTGCAGGAGTATCTCTGCTGGGTGTGTGTCTAGCCTTTATCTTTTAACACCGGCAATTAATCCAGTTCCAAAGCTCCTGCCAGAGGAAATGCTTGGCAGTGACTACATATACTTAACCTTTCTGGTACTAGTAAACAATGAATGTAAAATAGTTAGCATACAAAATTGTAAGGAGTAAACTTATCGAAAGAAACAGTGATGCACATGTAGTACGAAGTGGAGTACTGGCGAGTCGGTGCTTAAGTAATGTCACGCCCGACGCAGAGGCAACGCGAGGATATATCAGTGGGATTCTCGTTTTCAGTGGGATTTTCGTTTATCAGTGGGATTCCATTGTCCAAAGCAGTGGGAAAAAAATCCCATTCCCACCATTTTGGGAATTCCTGACAATGTATACAAGTGCAAGACTTTCAGTGAGGTTCCAGAGGTGGTAAGGGCAGTAGCAAGTCCTCAACAATTTGCGGGTCCAGGGGGATATTAGCCTTGCGTAGGTACTCGTCATTCCTGAGAAGTGAGACGTCACTTAGAACCTTCATGTGCATTTAAACGATGGACGAACCAAAACTATTGGCATTCAAACTTGGAATTAATTTCGGATAAGCAGGAGAATGACAGAAAGCTGACCTTCGAATAATGCCGGTTGCCAGAATCGCAGCTAAACCCGACAAGAAATGAGAAGCGACACTTTCAGAGAGGATTGTAATGCTCACAGTATCGTGACGATCGTCTGCCCTTCAGACCAACCCATCCTGCGAACGAGTTTTACGCAAGCAACAAGGTTGCAGGCACTACTGGATCCCAAGAACAATCCATCGTTTTGGACGAGATAACGCGACATGGATACTGCCTCGGCGTCCGTTATCCTGACCACATACAAGTCCGATGTTAGCTTTTAAACAGTAGGACTCTCTTGCTGATTCACCGGAATGCGTCATCGATGATAGGGAGGGCCATTTCAATGTTATGTGTCAAGCGGTTGATTCCACTGTCCGTGAGATGAGTGACCAGTTGTTAGAATGAACAAAACTACTCACATTCCTTCAACAACCGTATCAACTTGATGTCTTCGTTTGGTTCCTTCGCTCTCCTTGCGGTCGAACATTACGCCGTGCTTCACCTATGCAGACGGATGACTTGTTGGCAAGCAGGTCAATGCATCTTCTTGGAGCTTACTTTATTATAAAGACCGCTGCCTTCCGGATCGGCGAGAGCGACAATGACATTCTCTTTTATGGATTTGATGTATTGACCCACCCCAGCGATCGTCCCTCCAGTCCCTGGCAAAAGGTTTCAATTGGGAGAGAGGCGAACATTGCAAACGATCTCGGCCACCTGCACCACTGACAAAGGCGTCGAGCACTCCATTTGTTTGTCTCCAAATTTCTGGACCAGTCCCATCGAAATGCGCTTCAAAGTTGCTTCGGTTCTGAACAGGTATTGGAATCCAAGTGCACTTGGATAAGAGGTAGTCCTACCTCGAACTGATCGGCAAAGTAACCTCGGGGTTTTGTCATGAAGTCGTCATCGGCTTGGGGGTCTATCATGTCAAACTGGACCTGGGATGTCGTGGTGACGACTACAGATGAAGATGGCGAGCTGATCGTCCGAGGTCGAGTCAGCTTTGCAGTGCTTTCATCTATAGAGTCCGGGCGACCAAAATCCTTTGCACGTTGCCTGGCGCGATTCTGGCATGTTCTTGGTCAGTGAATACATGCGAAAAAGGTGGAACAGTTCACGTACGACATACTACAGAATGATAGTCAACAAATGGACGAGTATTGACGATGGAAATTTGAAAACTCACTTGTTTCTTGTCGACGATACTCGCAGGTCGAACCTTCTCCACAGAGGCTCCGAGGGCCCGAAGTGCTTTGACCTTTTCTTCGGCCACATCGTCGGGCATGATGATTGCTACCACGCATAAATATTCCATCGTCGCGTATAGCGCATAGGGGGTACATACTTACATCATAACCTCTGATATTTTGTCTTTAGAAAGGGAGAGGAAAGAGGGGAGGTCTCTAACCTTGCACGAGCAATAGTAGCGATGGAAATACCTGTTGATCCTACCGTTCCCTCGAAAATTCGCGAACCCGTATGCGGGCGGAGAAGTCCTAGTCGTTCCGCATCATCAACCACTGAAGAGGATGTCAGAATATGATCGGAAGCGAAGATTCCGTCTCTGCTAACTTCGCAGGGCGACGCGATCCTTAACACTCCCGCCGGGGTTCAGGAACTGGGATCCTCAAATCAGTAAAGTGGGTTAATGCCAAGTATGAGACCCACTTCGGCCTTTCCGAGTATCTCGACCCCGAGTGCATTACTCAAGGAGTTAATTCTGATAAGAGGCGTGTTTCCTTGATGATGTGATTGAACAAGAGGTGAGTTCCTGATGCACCAATGTCACGGTAGGGTGGGACATGCCTATGAGACCGGTAACGCCGGACAGGATCTCATCGCTTCGGAGTTCTATCGGCCGCTCTGTAAATTTCGGTGCGGACCGCATCTTCTTGCGCGAGTTGTAATAAAGCGCGAGAGATGTGGATGTGATAGAGACAGAAAATCCAATGAGGATGCCGTAGAAGAAATGTCGGGAGGACCAGGGGGATATCCATGGTGGTAATTTGAGCGGAAGCCAAAGCATTTCGGGGAGATGGATGAGGAGAGTGGTGACCAATCCATCACAACATCCACACGATGCCAATTGAATGACGCGACATACTATATAAAAGGCCCCGGGTCACTAAAGTCAAAAGCCACCTAATGGCCTCCGTCAAGCTCCGTTTTCTCTCCTCTCCGACTTTCGCTGTCGTGGGGGCTTCCAAGGACGAGCAGAAATTCGGCACTAGGGTCTGGCAGCCCACTCTCGCATTCTTTGGACAGGGACTGATAACCAGGCCAGGTGCTCAAATGGTACCAGGCTCGCGATCTGAGTGTTACACCAATCCACCCTGTAACGCAACCCCTGTCCCTGTTAACCAGTCATTCTGACTCAGGCCGCTCCAGAAAGAGGCAGAATTACAAGGCCTCGTGCCCGTCATCAACATAGCTGCTTTGCCTTCGCCGCAGACAACATCTGTTCACATCATCACGCCACCCAAGGTACGTTATTCGCAGTGGGATTTGCCCGTCGCCCACTAACCCGATTCTGAAGATTACCTTGGGGATCTTACAACAAGCGAAAGAACTTGGTGTTCCCGCCTTATGGCTCCAACCCGGCGCCGAGGACGAGGCCGTCGAGAAGTACATCAAGGAAAGTGGCCTCAGTGATCGCGTCATTTACGGCGGACCCTGCATTCTGGTCGAAGGAGACGGTATCAGGGCCGAGCTTTCTGCGTCCCCGATCCCCAATTTGTAGACAAGTCCCCCCTTTCCCTGATGCCCCGGAGACAAATAGACTTCGTTGATTCCCGTTCACGGAAATTTCACCCCTTTCAGACAAGTAACGATAATTACAGATGTCTAAAGACGAATCCTTTTCTTCCCACTCCCATCCAGTCCGAATCGGGGTGCTAAAGTCCACCTCAGATTTGGACTCGATCCAATCAAATAAGCCTGTAACACCTCCTATAAAGCCTGGATTCATTCACCCCGTGTGGCCCGCCCCACCCTCTGACATCCCCCTCCTCTCCCAGAAATATAAATTCTCATAGCTCCGAGCCATGCAACCGACATCCGTCCGGGAGAAACAAGAACGGTTCTTGGCCTCCCCACACTTTGCGGTCGTAGGACAATGTAGTGCTTCACCAGCCACCAAGGTATTTGATGGCATCCTCCCAGTCCTTTCAGAAATTTTGATCATTGCAGGTCCTGGGATGGTATCAGGATAACTACATGGACGTCCTATTAGTGCACCCTGTAAGGCCTTTGACGCTTGATAATATTGCGACCCTCTCACATGTGGTCCGTCAGAGCGAGAGATATCGAAGTAGCCTGCGTGCATTGCCTTCGATATGCAGCTTACCATCGCCATCAACGACGGCGTTGAGCATCGCGACTGTACCTTCAGTTAGTCTCTCCACCAAAGCATACGCTGGTGGCGCATTAATGAATCCATGTTGGGACAGATAACGCTTTCTCTTCTAGAACAAGCTCTCGAGCTTGCTATACCCTCTATTTGGATACAACCTGGTGCTTCAGACCAAAAGGTAGCTCGATATATCGAAGCAAACAACCTGTCAGAAAAGGTTATATGGGGCGGTCCTTGCATACTACGGGAAGGCGATGATATAGTGAGGGGACAGTGGTTTGACGAGATTCACGGTGGTTCTGGTTGAAGACAACACTCCGGAGAAAATAAAAATGTACATTTATACTTGGAATAGGTTTCCGACTCGGGATTTGGGCCCATTGTAGTATCGTAATGGCTAAAGTAAAAAACCGTCCGATTTAGCAGGAAATGGACTTCGGTTACTTGCCGCTGAACATGTACAGATGACTTTAAATGGAACCCTGAACCCGACCGTGAACTGATATGAACTGATATCAATAGATTATCAGTTCACCGTAGTTTCACTGGGTTAAGCTCGGTGGCTTGGAAGTTGGAACGCTTCAACGCCGTTATCGCTTTGCGCTTAGCAGGAATATATAACTGGTCCGTGCGTGGGAAATCGCTGAACGAAACTATACGTCGGAGTTTGAAATGTATCGGGTGACGGGTGACTCAGATCAAGTATAAAAGGGAACCCTCTTGCCTCCCACCACTCCCCTCTGAAGAGCCGCAGCATATACGAGAACGACGCCAAGGGTCCCATGTCCAATAAGATAGTGGTGAGCTGCTCACCGACTTCCTGTCAGTAGTAGCAAACTGGGCTTAACACGGAAATCTTGGAATTTTCGAGCCTGCCATCTACCGAGCTGTTATCGACGATGTCATCTTGTCTATTAAGCCGGAATTCGACGAATATGGCGTCGCTGAAGACGTTCTGGCTGAGCTGCAGCATGTAAGTCCGAGCCCAACGACCATTGTTTCTCCCCCTTTTGCATCCGTAATAATGGCCATCGATAGAAATGGGAGAATAAAGTGATTGCTTCTCATGTCGCCGAATTCGAGTCGCCTGCGCCTGCGCAGGTCTCGCAGCATCCACTGCCTCCCCATGCTTACCCGCCGCATCCTATGCACATAATGCAACACCCGCATTACGCCAATCCTTACGCGCTACCTCAGCAAGTTCAAAACGGAGTAAAATCTGAGCAGCAAGACAATCGATATCTACTTTCTATGCCCTACTCTCTTCCTCCCCTCCCAGGCCCGACTGTGAACGGAGTCAGACCATTGGCAGGCCCGGTTCCTTCGCATCCAGGAGGCCGAACGGGTATTATATCCTTTCCTCGTCAGTTGCACCCGCAGCCCACCGGTGCACGGCCTTACGTTTCTCCTCCAGTCACCCAGTCACAGCCGCAATCGCAACCTCAATCGCAACAGCCCCAGCCGTCAGCTTCGCAGGAGGCGCAGCGGATCCCGCAAGTCGACGGTCCGTCAGAATCGTCTGATGATGAAGATTCTCCCCCTCCGTCGCAGAACTTTGCGCCCAGAAGTGCTCATCCATCGCTGCCACAGCCCATGGCTTCTAGCTCGGCTTCTGTGCCACAGGCTCCACAAGACTTGGAGGCCATCAACAGTGACCTCGATGATTCGGATACTGAAGGCGAGGAAGAAGCCGAGGAGGGTGTGGCGGGCGAGAGTGACATTGTGTTCTGCACGTATGACAAGGTCGGTATTCCTCGTAAGCCGGCCAAACGCTACCCCTCAGGAAACAACGCACAGGTGGCACGCGTGAAGAACAAATGGAAATGCATCCTGAAAGATGGCATGATACACATCAATGGAAAAGATTATCTATTTGCAAAATGCACAGGGTACGTCTGCTATTTGCTTTTGTTGCTGAGGGTGACCTCTCATATTCCCCAGGGAGTTCGAATGGTGAGCCGACTCATGGGGAGATTTCACATGTCTTCTTTCGAATTATCATACGAGCTCGACCGCTCGACTTTCATCATACCTTTGTTCCTGATAGCTTTCGATTTGCATCATCCATTGTCATCTATGTACAAATCCAATATCTTTACCCATCGATCAAAGTCACTATACAAGTGTTTTAGGGTCCCATGCCCGAGAGGAGAGAAAAAAAGAAGGAAACAGAAACGTAGTACGAGATGCATGGTACATAAACTAGATATTATCAGAAGGGATTATGACGTGTACATAGACACTGAACACAGCAATGTAAAATGTTTGCGTAGTGGGTACTGAAGCAGTGAAATCGAGGTCGGATGAAATGTAGGCTCTGCTCTGCGGTACTTGGCTATTGATACAGATGAGATGGGACGACCACATAGACATGTCATGTGCACGGAGCCGGACGGGAATCCTCACAGGGAAGGACCGTCTCGGTTAAGGCGGCAGGCGGCGCAAGGCGCTGTCGTCCGAAGGATCGCGACGGTACGGATGCCGACGCGTCAAGGCATGGATAGAAGCCAAGTCTCGCTCAGGACCGATGCTGCTTCTCCTGCCAAGTTGAGGTTGTGAATACAGCTCGTAAGAGGGTTCTGTACGTGAGATTGAAATTGTTTCACGCCTGCGAGAAGTAAATCCGGAAGGATTTGAGCTGGTAGGAGAACTCGGGTCCTGGAAGCGTGATCGAGGATGTTCCGGACCAAGGTTAGGAGTGGGAGGGAAGGCGTACGTTCCGACGGGGTCCCGTAAAGGTGGGAGTTGCGCATTAAATGGCTCCACCGAAGCCCGGATCCACTGAGAGGAACGTGGGGCGAGGGATGGCAAGGGAGTTAACGGCGGCGGATAGTGTGGGCGGATACCACACTCTGCTTGAATTGAGCTGTCGGGCTGATAGCTCTTGGAAGTGGTCGATGGGGTCGTCCCACTATTAAGCGCGGTGATGTACCCGGAGTGTGGAGCAACATGGGGCGGTGTCTGATCTTGAGGGGTCAGCGGAAAGGTGGAGCTAGGGTAAGCGCCGCGTGAGGATGGTGGAGACCCTTGAACTGGCTGGAGGTAGACTGGTTCATGGACTGGAGGGGACGTTGTCGGGTATTGATTTGGGTATGGATTGTCCTTAAAGTTGGGGTATGGCTCGTACATTATGACCGAATCAGACACAGAAGGTGCCCAAGCGAGCTCGTTTGGATACTGGTTGCAGAGAGTGGAAAAGGTGGAAGAATTTACGGGTGCGTCAACGGGTCGGGATATCTTCTCTTCTGATTTAGAGCGACCTTTATTGATCTTGGTGCTTTTGAACAAACCGGGAGGGACAAGAAGGCCTTTAAGAGCGGAAATGTCGTCAATCGTTTTGAGATCATCGATGGTAGCTTGAGTGAAATACGCCGCTAGGTGAGGACGGTCAAGCGACGTTGGCTAGAAGAAAGGGGTCGAAGCTCTTACTCAGATGCCACTTTCTACGGCCTTTCGGGGTGTCCACCCAGACCGAATATGTTTGTTTAACCAAGGGATCCCAGTTTCGTGGGGGATTTTCGTTTACCGCGAGCCTAAAACGGGTTCAGCATCGAAGAGGGCAGTGTAGACGAACGATAGCGCACCCAAGGTGGCCAGGGTCTGGGGTATACTTCTCGTAGTAGAATAAGAATTCCTGATGACAGGTCAAGCCAAAGTGGCTCCAAGTGGGAAGAGACTGACATCGCGGACCCGGGATGGACTCCATCTTCGTCCCTCCGTGAATCTCTCGATCCCCAAGCCCGTAACCTCGCTATGTGGTCCCCGTTCTTCCCATGCATACACGCATCCCGTGGTCAATGCAAGCCGTTCGTTGGCATCGAGGCGCCTGATGACCATGTGCAGCAAACCTTCCTGGATGGCATAGAAGATGCGATTGGCATCCTGGGTGGACCGAATGCGTACGTTCGTGCAGGTGGGCTGCTGCATGCCAGTGGGGGGGAAGGGGCAAAGAAGGAATGTGGCGACATCAGAATATCCGAGACCCTGACTGTCAACTATCGTGATAAATTTGGCCAACTCTAATCACTCTAATCCGCTTTGTCCATTAGTTTCTCCAAAGTAATTCAATCGCAATCTGCGGTCTTCCTCATCGGGACCGCTGCGGGGTGATAAATAACATTGGCTATCGTACAGCGCTGACAGGCGACATATACACCATGAAATACAATCAATCGGGTATCGACCTAAATTGTCCAGGAACGGATCGTAAAAGACATTAGAGCTTCTTCATCCAACGGATGACGGCGAGGTGGTGGAACGTTTTGCAGGTACTCCAGAGGAGCGAGAATATCTGTTGCACCGCGGGTAGGGGGGACTGCGGACGGTGCCAGTGCGCGGCGAGACTCGGGAGAATTCGACATGAATAGAGGCGCATGTGGTTGCTCAGATCCATAGGCCGGCCCGGGCACCATATATTTAGCGTGAGATGGATATGGAGAACCATACTGATATGAGGGCAGCATGAATAAATCATGCTGCTGTCGATTCGTCTTCACAGAGCGTGCTGACTTGTATTTACCGATCGGTACGGCCAGGCTGGCAAGCTGGGGATGATCATCCACGGTTAGAAGGAGATCTAACGAATCCTGTGTAAAGTAGGCGACTACAATGTATAAAAGGTTCAGGAGTATTTTCGAAAAGCCAGGAATCATGCTTACTGAGGTGCCACTTTCGCCGGCCTCTTGATGTTTCGACGAAGACCGAATATGTTTGTTTGATAAGGCTTTCTCGGTGGATTCTAGGTCCCGAATGTGAAAATCTTGAAAATTCAAACCGTCAGCTTGTGGGAAAGGCGTTGATAAGGCCATCTAACACTGTATCCGAATCAGACATTGATTCCCTATCCATTGTTGCCGGATCCTTCTCGTGATAAAAGAGAAACTCCTAGAACCAGTAACTTTTTTAAGACAGAGGTAGGCATGGAAAAACATCTAATACCCACATCTCTCACACGGCTTGGGCCCCATCTGATGGAATCCGTCCAACGTTCGATCCCAAGCTACCGTCGCTTCGTTAGCAGCGGATTTAGACAGTATGAAAATTTGGACATACGCCGGTAACCTCAGCATTGGGGCCCCGCTCTTCCCAAACGTATACGCAACCTGACGAGATAGATCGACGTTCTTCGGTGTCGAGCCGCCGCTTGACCATGGGCAGTAGCCTCAAAGAAACGGCGTAAAAGATCACATGTGCATCGGAAGCACTTCTGACACGAAGTCTTGTGCAGGTTGGCTGCTGCATGGTGGTAGGATAGAATGAGACACGCTGGCCCCGACAGGGCTTAGCTCTTTATACAGCCATTCAGGTGTGTGATGGTGATGATCAATAGGGAGTTAACCTAAAACGTTAACATGTAAACGTCGCCGATAATAATTAATGTAACACCTGAATCATGATCATCCCCCCAGAAAAGGGTCCATAACGAGATTGACCATGATGATGTTAATTGCTGCAGGGACGATGCGATTAGGTTTTTAGGGGCATCTTCTGCTCTTCTGCCCAAGGAGGCATAATGAAGCTCATTTTGGCACATATGGAGGGACCTATGCAAAGGTTGTTCATGAGGTCTTGACTACGAGGCGATAACTCACTGCAACCATCTCACGACGCCCGTAAGGACCGCGCGGCTGTAAGCCTCGTGAGTAGGTGGGTGGGGATGGAAACGGAAACCGGAAGCAAAAAAACAAAAACAAAAAACACCGAAGCTCCAACCATATGTCGAATTGGAACAAGGTGTACAGCATCTTGATGGAGTTACAAGCACACTAATCTTGACAGCGCTTGTCGGTCAGGTGAGTTCGAGTAACGGAACACTGGTAAAAGAGATTGATATCAATCGCCCTGGCATATGTTCTTACTTGCATCCATCATTCCGACTCGGCGTCACCAGATGGCGTTGGACAAAACCGATGAAGAGATTATAATGGATACCGCAATCCGGTTGAGGCGCAGAATTTGTCAGTCTCGATGTACAGCAGCGCCAGGGAATCGTGCATGCCTTGCGGTGGAATGTAGACGACGCTGAAGGGGGCTGCCGTGAAGACTCCGTGACGTGAGCCTGAGTGCCTCAATCTTGATGTTGTGGCGTACTCCACTTGTCCTCGGAGACGAGAATCCAATTACTTACATAATTTAAATAGACTTATCACTTAACGACACGTGACTGTCCTTTGACTCCTGCATGATTCGGGCCCACATTGGATCTCTCTCTTTCACTGTCTGGCTACGGAGATCCTACACCACACAACCACAAGATACTCATAGAAGAGCACGTATGTCCGTCCAGCAACCGCCCTGGAAGCTGCCTGAACGCGAGATGGCCGAACCTGTCCTGAAAATATACAATTCGTTGACCAAGACCAAAGTTAGTCACAAGTTCTGCCCCCGGTATCTGTATCTCACTTTCCTTGGGCTTAGACGGAATTCATACCCAGAAATGGACGCCATGTAAAATGGTACAACTGTGGTCCAACTGTCTATGACGCATCGCATATGGGGCATGCGAGGTACGCGCCATCTACGACAGTCAACATCGTCATACACACATGTAGCCCCACCCAGGAATTATGTGACTCAAGACGTGTTGCGGCGTATAATGTCCGATTATTTTGGATACGATGTACATTTCGTGATGAACATTACCGACATCGATGACAAGGTGCGTAGGGACCCCCTTGGCTCACGATTCGGAGGTTCACAAGATGCCGTTAGATTATCATACGTGCCCGTCAAAATCATCTTCTTGAAACTTTCCGAAACGAGACAACATCGCTATCACCTGATCTGATCACCCGAATACGCACTGCGTGGCGAGCGCATGTCCGAGAGAAAATCGGAAGGGGCCTATCAGAAGCAGACAAACCTACGGAAGGCCAAGAATACGAAGGTTTTTATCGTGTCCGGGATCTCGCTCAGAATAAAACTTGGAAGCAAGAATGCTCCAGAAGAGATGAGAAATTCGACATGCATCTCTCCTCCGCGGTATGTCCTTCCGCCATTAAGTTAAACTCTCGGTTAACGTGTCTCAAGACTTGCACTCTAACGGCCATTGAAGCAGCCCAATCTCGCCTAGAGAGTGGAGATTCCGCCCAGAATGCAGCCCATGATTTGATAGACGAATCCAAGGATATTCTTGCTCAAGCATTAGATGCACAAGTATGCTACGTCGTTCTCCTCTGTTTCTGAATCTAATCTAATTCTTTAGTACCATTCAAGTGTTACGGATCCTTCCATATCAAGAGCCTTAGCCGCATACTGGGAAGGCCGGTTCTTCAACGATATGGCTCGCTTGAAGGTGCGGGAACCTGATACCCTTACGCGTGTCACGGAGTACGTTCCCGAAATTGTCGCATTTGTGGAAAGGATCATGCAAAACGGATACGGGTACGAAGCCGAAGGAAGTATATACTTTGACACCAGAGCTTTTGACCGCACAGATGGCCACAATTATGCCAAATTAGAGCCTTGGAGCAAGGGAAATAGAGAGCTGTTGGAAGACGGCGAGGGTAAACTCAATTCAATTGATCATTGGGGCCACGGAATTCATTACGATCAGGGTCTTTATCCAATAAGGGTGGAGCTCGATCAGCCTCTGATTTTGCTTTGTGGAAAGCCTCCAAACCTGGCGAACCCTCGTGGACATCACCGTGGGGGCCAGGTAGGCCGGGTTGGCATATCGAGTGCTCTGTCATGGCAAGCGCTATCTTCGGTGATCAAATGGATATCCACTCGGGAGGCGTGGACTTAGCGTTCCCCCACCACGACAATGAGCTGGCCCAGTCAGAGGCAAGCATTTTTCGCAGTCTTTCAACATGAGATAACGACCGACGCGATAGGCCTATCACAACTGCGACTCCTGGGTAAATTATTTCCTCCACACTGGTCATCTGCACATCGAGGGGCTCAAAATGAGCAAATCACTGAAGAATTTCATTACCATCGGTGTAAGTGCCTTTCAGCAGGGTTCTCTGTATGTTGAGAAAGAAGATCGCAGGAAATTTTGGAAAAACACACTGCGCGCCAGCTGCGCCTCGCGTTTCTAGCGCAACTTTGGAATGCCAAGGTTGATTTTTCTGAGTCACTAATGACAGGAGAAATTCGGAACCTGGAGACCACGCTCAATGTACGCTTTAAACTGGTCAGGATATTTCTCGGCGACTGACATGAAGTTTTTCCGACAGAATTTTTTCTCCGTTGTGAAGGCTATTGTTAGCCAGGAGCGTGAAAATTTCACCAAGTCAGATGGATATCATCATTATGAACCACCCGAGCGGGACGCAGTATCAACGTAATACTCCAACTGCGCATGTTATCTTAAACTCATCATGTCCTATTCTGTTTTTCCAGTTTCCGTGCAAGTCAGGCGGCCTTCAGAGCTGCGCTTTGCGATTCCTTCAACACACCGGCGGCCCTTGATGTCTTACGAGAACTCGTTTCCAAAACTAATGTCTACATTAATTCCCGCGGCAAGAAACTGAATGTCAAACTTGTGGAGACTATTGCGAGGTGGGTGGGCAAAATGCTCCGCATGTTTGGTCTGGGCGAAGAAGAACACGAGGACATTGGATGGGGTCAGAATAGTCAACAAAACGGGAACATCAATGTAAGTTTTCTTCCATTAAGCGTCTTTCCCCTTCTGCTCACGTTCGTTTAATAAAAGAGGGGGGAAGTATTGATGCCGTACCTTCGATCACTATCATCATTTCGAGACGGAGTGCGACGATTAGCTATGGAGAAAAATGACTCCGCGTTGAAGGACATTCTGGCATTGTGTGACAAACTGCGCGATGTGGATCTAGTACCGCTGGGTGTGGCTCTGGATGATCAGGAAGGCATGTGATGATATCCTTGCGGTACTTAATGCTCTAGATGACAGTGTTTGACAGATGGCAAGGCTCTTGTAAAGCTCGTGGCTCCCGCAGACCTGATTAGAGCCCGAGAGGAAAAGCGGGCTCAAGCGGAAGCCAGGGCTGCCAAGAAGGCACTTGCCGTGGAAGCAGAGCGCCAAAAACGGTTGCAGAAGTTGGAGAAAGGCCGGCTAGCCCCAGAGGACATGTTCAAACCTCCCAACGTTCCCGAGGGAACGTATGGTTCATGGGATAGCAGCGGTCTGCCTCTAACAGATGGAGAAGGCAAGGAGCTTAGCAGGAATCAAGGTAAGAAGGTGCAGAAGGAGTGGGGCGTTCAGAAAAAGCTGCACGATGATTTTTTGGTTTGGCAAAAGGAACAGGGTGTCTAGGCTATTCGCATACTTACTCGGTGCGATTGTGTAGATCGTTGACGTATCACCAATCACACGCACTCACTATCAACCTGGCCACCTTCTCCACGCCGGCTTTATCGTCTGCATTAAATCCGCTGATGGCGAGACAGTCTAAATCCAGGACGCCTAGCACCTGTTCGATGTTGTTTTCATTTTTGAGAGTGAGTGGTACAACCATCTCGCTTTTCGTTTCGCTGTCGCAAGCGATATGGCCGGGGTATATGTCGACTTGGGGAACGACGAGTGTCTTTTTCTGAATGAAAGCGTCTGCACATACGCCTCGTGGTTTCGGGGCGATGGTGATGGATTGGCACGCAGGTTTACCGCAGAATGGACCTAGCAGTAGTTTTTTCATTCCATCTTGTCGTGTTTGACGCCCAGGGAAAAGATGGGAGTCCAAGTAGAAACCTATGACAAAGTCAAAATCTTGGCGCTAGAAGAAATCTTTTGAAACTGACCGCACCAGTTTACCGCGTTTTGATGTCTGCCGAAATGCGATGGGAACGCGAGGAGAGAGTTGTATATCAGGGAAGAGGCATTGGCTAGGTTGGTAACCTGATCAGAGAGTTGGTGGTGATTCGAGACAATTGTGAGTGAAGAAACGTGCCCAGCTGCGTTCTCCTTCGAGCAACGCGTCCAGTTGGGTGTAGACGTGTTGCCAGAATTCGTGTTTCGTGGTGATACTTGCTTTATTTCAAAAAATGGGTTTTCTGAGGACAAGAGCTGGCATACCTCTCTGGGACAAGCGACGAATCCGCATGAGGCATGATGAGAGTCTGATCAAACTCTTGATCCAAATACACCATGGCACCCTATCTTGACACAGTCAAAGTAAGCACATTCCCCCTCACATTTACTCATGATAAACCGGATTCCACCAGTCTTTCGCAGATGTCCCAATCACCGATGCTGGCGTCGATACCCTTACCTTTCTAGAAGCCGCACAGGGCCTTGTAGGTCTTTTCGGTATGGATTCAATGGAACACTTTCATGCTGTTGCATCACTGTAACTATCTAGATCTTCTCGGATCTGCCGCCTTCGCCGTCGTACAGAGTGATCTCAGGGGAAACATAAAGGTGAGATCTATCCCATCCATTCACAGTCAACATGTAGCCCACCCATCTCGTAGAAAGTCCAAGCCCGTTACGACGCAGCACCCTCGCAATCGGCAACGTTGGAGCAACTCGTCGAAAATGAGAAAGGCGAAAAGAAGCACACAGCTACCGAAGGACTCATGTGGCTCATTCGAGGGTTGTCCTTTACCTGCAAAGCTTTGCAAAACGCTCAGGCAAACGAAACGGAGCAGCTCGTCACTGCGTTCACCAATTCATACGAGGGGACGTTGAAAAAATTCCACAACTTTGTCGTCAAGGGTATCTTCGCGGTGAGTCTGTATCCAGCGCTTTCTCTTGACATGGACTAAGAAGTACACTGTAACTCAGGTGGCCATGAAGGCCTGCCCCTATCGTGCGGATTTCTATGGCAAACTTGCCGCCGATCCCGATGGTGGTGAGCCGGCATCGCAGGAGAAGCTCAACGAGGAGTTAGACAAGTGGCTGGCCGCTTTACACGCCATCCTGTCCCGCATGGAAGCTTTCTACGAACAGGGCGGACACAGCAAGGGCTTCTAAAATGATTTATGATGGCTTCCATTCTCCCTGTCGGGGATTTAAGGGCTCAGCTCACATCCATAGCTAGTGTCGTAGCTTAGGACTGGTGAACAATGATAGGCCTATACATTTGAACGAAGTAGCGAGGGCAAGCACTATTAGTACAATGGTCCTGGGTCCAGATGAATTTACTGCAAGACTAGCGATCGCGAATACTGCCCCCGGCGAAGAAAACGTGGGCAGAAACGTGTCATCTCTTGAAGGCTTCGGCGTGTTCGACAACCGCGATGCGGTGCCGTTATGATTATCGTCACGGGTGTAATCGGGCATCTGCCGCAGTTCCTCTATTTACCACCACGAACGCCTCAACGCCTCTTGAAATGGTGAACAGAGGCGGTAAAGGCAACCGCACACCACGCAAGGGCGGCTTTCGTCGCTGCCGTAATCACAGGCACTGCCAGTCCTTGAATAGCGATGGAGCCTGATCGTGGACGTTGGTCAACGCTTCAACATCGATATTGTGAATGTCACGATTTACCCGAGACCGGGATCAAAGGCCCCACGCCAACGCCTAGGATCGGCGCTGCCACCACTGGGACTGTCATCAGAGTGAAGAGGGCTAGGGAATCAGTCATAGTCCATGGTGCGACTTCGGCTTCAATATTGTGGCTGTTTCCTGCAGAAAGAAGCTATGTGAGGAGGGTGATTGAGGGTGAAAGACCATCTTACCCATATCAACGGTGTTGAAGAGTTGAAGAAAGATGGGTGGCTCATGTGCTCCGAATCTCGGTTGCATGTAAGGCGCTTTTAAACGATGACAGAAAGAAAGCACACGGCCATTAATATCGGCGCACGTTGGTTGAGCTTATGTCGTAAGCCATCCTCAAGTGGACGTCAGCGTAGGAGTAATCTCCCGTTTTAGCACTATGAAACCATGATCACCTGCGCGTTACCGAATACAGTCAGTACAGGAAAGGTAAGGGCAGCTGATCAACCCACAATGAACACACGCGGGTATTCTGGCTCAGCGGCCATCCTTCCGGCAGTATCTCAGAGATGATTGCATGGGGAAATGCGAAAGGACAGGGATCCAGTCATTGTACGACACCACAGCTCTTCCGCCTCCTTTGGGAAGCCACAGCCTCATCAACAACGCCTTTAAGTAAACAGACTAGGCCCTTGGCGGTCTTGACTGGACATTTGGCTCCAACATCGTTGGTGAGCACCGCAAAATCATTGATTGCACTTGAACTCACCTCTACCATCGGCGTTACTTCGGGATTCCTGTGCAAGAGTTGTGGCATGGTGGTGATACCTCGTGTAAAGGAAGAGTTACCCCTGTCCTTCTCCCACGTAAACTGATAACACAGCTGTTGCACCGGCGTCGATCAATGATATCAATGGTGATCACTCAAACCGTGGCCTGGTCGTAAATGATCAAGTATAGTCAAATGAAGCCTGTACCTCTTATAATGCCGTGAGTGTCACCCTCTGCATGCTTCTCATTCGAATCATAACACCACACCGCAAGGCCCAAAGATGAGACGCACCTCGAAAGGAAATTGTTCTCACACACGCAAAATTCAACCCATACGAAGTTGCATTTCGGTATATCCTAAGAACACTTGCTCCAAGGGCCACAGAACGCGTAGCAACAGGAGACCGATGTAATCTTTCCACAACAAGAGGCCCGATTGCCAACTGGGAACTGCCTTCACGTCGGGTCGCCAGGTCCGATTTGGATGTCCCATCGAACGTCAGAAAATGAGAGTCGAATGCCACGGTGTTCCTCAATGTCTCCCCCGAGCGATGAGCAGATCTGGGAGGTCATTATGGTTGGCCGCCATGGCATACGACGGCCATTGCCGTGACTCGTCGTCGAAACCACGAGTTTAAGTCTTGTTGAAGAGCAGGGGTATGCCATACCTGGAAAGTCGCGGATGTGAACCCCTGACGGTCTTATGCAAGACTCCTCGTATTCTGGAGCTCATAATCTGTTTCCGGCACGTGTTCTCGCACCCTGCCCTTGCCTTTGGTACCCTTCCTCCCAGGTATCCGCATTATCGGAGATGGTTCGAGTTGAACAGTGCGGATTTGGGGATGAGGAGGGATGTATGACTTTGGAGAGCTGGAAAGATGGCGGATATCCACCTGAGATGACGAGGCGGATGGCGTTCTTGAATGGGTAGTCCGGTGGGTCGTTCTTGGGGTGAGGAGTGCTTCTGAATCTACATCTGCATCTCCAGGTTTGTCTGCGATGTGTTTAACATCATCGAGCTCCAGGTCTTCAGAGGAGTATTCGCTTTCCCTCTCGCTATAGCTGGAACTGACGCTGTCGAAAGAAAGTCGCGAAATGAAAGTGTCCCGACTGGAAGCGGCGATAGGTAGGGTCGACGTGATCGATTGAGATGGGTATGACGAAGACCGAGTATGACGGGAACCGGACTCATAAGTGGATTGAAACGATGAAGGCGCGTTTGGTTGTGTGGTTTTATGGGATGATGGGGGAAAAAACGAGAGTTGAGATGAAGGGATACGTTGAATCGATTCTAGAGAGGAGCGCTGAACACGTAAATGATCGTTGGGAGGTTCGGGGTCGAATGACTGTTCGAGAAGCGAAACGGGGGCCAAATTGGCGTCTACGAATATCTTTTGGATACGAGACGCCTGGTCTAGAGGGATATACAGAACAGTTCGCAAGTGGATCGAATCCGATGCCCAGAGGTGGTTTGCTCGCCGTAGATTGGCCAAGGTGATGCCGTATTTCAGCGAAATTCCTGCTAAAGAGTCCCCAGGACAAACCTTGCAGGCGGTTATTTTGGCAGAATCTAAGGGGGGGAAAAGACATACTTCATGGACTAGAACCTCCTGCCCTTCCAGTTGTGTCTCTATATTACAATCTGATTCTATTGGTGGTGCACCGACGAGCGACCCCACGGTAACCATCCGAGTAAGATGAGGTCTCGTAATACCCGTAACATTGAAGGCGGTAGCAAGCCCTGCGCTGCGTAAGGGATGCATGGGACTCAAGGAGTCCTGTCCGGTGCGTAGGGATATCGTTCTGGAAGAGCCAGAGGTTCGTCGCCTTAGACTCTTGGTCACGGAACTTGTTGGGGTATCAGAGTCACTATGGACCACCTGGGCCCCGAAGTGTGGATCGTTTTCGAGTGTCTCTGCGACCACGGTGGAGTATAGAGGACGAGCATCGTCCTCGTCGGAAGCAGAACCCCAGCCGTTGTCCATGACATGGATAGACGCAAAAAGGAGTTCGGTGATTACGAAGGAACGATCAATAGTGAAAGTACTCCGATGTACAAACTTGAAAGTACCGACTATTTCCTCGCTTTTTTGATTCGCACCGCACTTGGATCCTCCCCTCCACTCTTCCTCTTATTGTGACCATTTTCCTTCTTGACATTGACCATCATCCCCTGCAGTATTCTTTTCTCGCCAATGCGGACAATGATCGCATTTCTTTTATTCATGGGAATGCTCCCAGAGAGAACGTTTTCATCATGCTAAATCATGTTAATGGAGACGAGGGTCGCGAGCGCTTAATGGACTTGACGAACCTTAAGGTCAGTAGGGTATAGTTTTAGACGTTCCCGAAAAACGTCCTGCAAGATGGATAATATATTCTCATCCACTTTTGGTTTTGGTGGTTTCCCCTTGTCTCTCGCCTTCTCCCATTCGGCTATTTCAATAATGAGCAGACGGATAAAGGCAATCAGAACCGGAGGTATTTCCAGATCAGACTCGATAACGAAAACACTGGAAGGAACAATCATGTGAGCACCGAAATACTAAACCTGACTCACTCACTCATCTCCACCCTCTTCTAGCCACCAGTCGATTCTTTCTTGCGAGGATTCCGAGGTGAGGAGTGGGTTTCGCTGCCTTACAACAGATACGATAATATCCGCCCGAATTTCGACCACGTCGCCCGGGTTGCCCTCGCCACTGTGTGGTAAAGGTAGCCAATCGACATGCCCATATCTCCGCAGGAGTTCTTGATTCGGAAGATCCCCATAGGTATTCCACTACAAGGCCTCGATAAGCACAAATAAAGAAGACCGGGATACGAGTTCAGTACGATCTGTTCCCCCAGTTTGATTGGTTTGGTTGCAACCATTCTTAGCTCATGTTCCTCGTAGAACAATTTCGCCTACACAAAAAAAAGGATAAATCAATATTCGTCTGTTGATATAGACCGCCACAGCCTACATTCTCAGAACCATATCTCGCATTTAGCATATCAGCCATAGGGACCATGGCGGTGTCAGACGACTCGTCCTCGTCCTCTTCCGTTTCAACGTGTTGAGGTTCTTCGCCGTTTTCCCCTGTCCCTTCCGGCACACTCGAGTCAACGTCCATCCGGTCTTGATGGGTATCAGGATGATGCGGGACATGTAGTTCCTGTCCTTCTTCCGCGTCCCATTTTTCCACATTGAAGCTGCGAGAAAGTATTCGGCTACCCATGAGATGGTAGATCGGTAATGAGTAATGCAACGGAACTTTTTCTGGGGGAAAAATATCGGATCGACTCTGGGTCAAGATTAATCTAAATTGGTCTAATGATTCAAAGACGAACACGCACTTGGATTGCGGGGACCACTTTTTCCTTGTAAGATAGTTCGGTCTGTGCGCGACCTAATTTTTCTGCCCAGAGTAATACAATGAATCACATCTCAGGGAGGCAACGACATCCATGGACGGACCTACCAGTGAGGTGCCCTCTAATTCTATGAGGTCGTCTTCATTCCAAAACATGGGTGTGTCAAACTGAGCGGGTAGGATATCTGGAAACGACCGCCATGAGGTTCTCTTGATCACGATATGTAAGGGAACACACACCGAAATATGCCGACCATTTTGACGACCGGCCTACAGCGGCCTCCCACATCATGCACAGGATCAATCCCGTCCAATCTTGATCCAACTTCATGGCCTTCCATTGTTCGGCACCGAACAGGAGAGGTAAGGAGGAGGTACGGGTCGAAAGCGTCAGAGACCGCGGGATCGTGAAGAGGATGTGACCTTCCTGGGGCCGTACGTATCGAACTTCAGGTCAAGAGGTGGGTTAGTGTGGTGATAGACTGACAGAAATGTCCCTTCGCGCAATCACGCCACGGCCACCTTCTGAAGGAGGGAAGTGGAAGAATTCCAGTGAGCTTGCATCGAAGGAACCTCCATTCGACTGGAACCAAGAGAGAAATGATTGTAGCTTCATTTCTGATTAGACCTGAGGCTCCTTGAACGTCGAACGCGTCAGGGAACGCGATGTGCTTTGTTACGTAAGCTCGTTTCGTTCCTGTTCGTCCACGAAAGCTCGCCTGGAGAGCAACCGAGGCTTTCAAAATTACACGGGTCTTGACCAACCCCCTTCCATGGCGCCTTTCGACGTTCTTCTCGCACGGTTTGGTCGTTCGAACTGATGTAGCTCTCAGTCTCGCGACCAGTTCTCTCCGGACCCGATTACTAGCATATCATTGACGTCTATGACTCTATCTGTCGCATTTCAATTCTTGTTCTTCAAGCTTCAAGCTTCAGGACTCATCACCCTGCTCCATCGTTCATCGCTATTGTCTTCGTGGTCTTCTGACTCTGTCCTGTCCTGATCTGGCATCTTGGAAGTCACTGACCCTGTGCAATACATCACTTTTGGGGATTGAGCATGAATGCTTTCCAGTCTCCACGGCCTTACGGAGGCCACGAGGGCGCCCCACAATCGATGTCGATTATTCTGATGACTTTGTCTTGGCCCGTTTCGTACTAGCGCTGTTCCCAATCTTCGGACTACTCTTGCCTTGCTTCCGCGCGGCTGCTCTATGATTCTGGCCGAGTTCGTTCTTTGTCCAGGCATGTGTACTCGCAAGCGGTTAGTTCGGTGCGGCTGCCCCGCTCAATATCGAGGTTATCTTCCTCCTCGGATGGAATCCTGGAGGGTCAAATAGTGTTTCCCGATGTACCGTACGGATGTCGGGGTGTGGAATACCGGACGGTGACCGGTGATGTCTGGTAAAGGCACATGCTTTCGTCCCGTAGGATATCCGAAGGTGCATCAGGACTAGAGATTTGGTCCTTGGTTTAACCAATTTAAAAAAATTCATTTCCTATGAAGCACAATAACAACATCACCTTTACTCCCTGGCATGAACAACCACCTGCATTTCATGACCATTTTACGGTGTTTCTAACGTCAAGACGTTTGAATTTTAGAAGGGTCATTATATAATATAGCTCAACCCAAAATAGCTCGTCAATAATCTATGACCACCACAGAACTCTTGCAAGCCAATTGCGAGAGACTACTCGCTCAATATACCTCAAATATCCGAGCTGTATCTGCATTGCAGGACACATTGATCAATGACATTTTACCTTCCGTCGTTGATGAGCTTTCACTCAGCCCGGAAGCTACGGAGTGGGCGAGGGATTGGTTAGAAGATACAGGTACGTAAAGTTCCTTTCACGTCTTTGAAAGGAGGAAATTAAAAGAAGTGGTACACAAGCCACGATTTTCCGAATATCCAGAGTAAGGTCAGCCTTCATTTCCACTGGCACGCTGTCATTTACTCTTTTCGCGTACAGCGCCATGATTTTACGAGGTCATTCGCACTCGAATCCATCCGGAAAAATCTCATTTGGCGCTTGAATAACCTGTGGCCTTCGAATTCTTCCCTCCCAACCCCTATGCTCCATTGCCTGCCCAGGAGTGCACACGACCCTTTCGACCGACCCATTCTCGTCATTCAAGCACCGTCGGACGTAATCGTTGATTCCGCCGAACCTATGATCCTTCAGACCTTTGAGCGACTGCGAGTTTATCTCCAGTCTCTTAACAAGACGAACTCCGAATTGAATGGACCAATCCTGCAATACATCATTTTACTAGATCTGAAGGGGCTAACGTTTCGGAGCATCGTGAGGATCTCTTATCTAGAAAATTTTTTCAATATTGAATTACGAGGCATACCCCATCAGAATAAGGAACTTATCGGTTGGACCCTCCGTGAAGCAATACCAAGGTTTCCCGGAATGTTAGCTGGCGGTAATAAATCCTCCCCCGTCCACGAAATATTAGTTATGCCAACGTATCTTGCAGTTTTCATGATCAATTCTACTTGGGTGCATTCTGGGATGTGGAAGATTGTAAAGTCTGCACTAATCTCCATCGTTTTTAAACCCTAGCTAACGAGTCACTAGACCTATTCTGCCAGGATCCGCCGTGTCGCGCGTGTTTTTCCCATCCGAAAAGGAATTGATAGATTATTTAACTCCTCATTTGTTACCAAAAGGTTGGAGACACATCTCATGTTTTCTAGCTCTGACAAGCGTTCGTAGACTATGGTGGAAGCTTACCGGGCCTGGAACATTTGGATAATCCACTGAGAATGTGCGACTCCCAATTACAACACAATTCAATCCCCAAGCCGAATGAAATCGATGCAATTAAGCGGGTTTCCCGCTCACATATTCCCCCACTCACCTCTTTGTCGCCAACTTCACTTTTGAATCCCTTCTTTGGATACCCCGCATCCTCGCATGAAGGTTCCTTGTCCTTGCAGCATGGGCGGCGCAGAAAACGAGATCTGGCTCGCACACTTGCAGTTTTATTCTGGATACGGTGGCGCAAACGTATCATGACGGGAATCGTGGTTGTCCTATGTGCTCTTGGCCTCGTAGTGGGAAAACGAGTAGGACACCTCAGGGTTTTGGGATCTTCCTTTGCTATCAGTCGTTTCTATCCTTGAAATTCGGCTCAAGATCATTTCAAGAGATTTCGCAGGTCTACCTCACCTTGACTCCCTCGATCTGGGTGCCTGTACTCTTGAAAGCAATGTGGTTTGATCGTCCATTGAATGGCTTTTCCGATCGTAATATAGCAGTAATTTCATTAATACGGCTGAACCCGCAGTTGTCATGTCTATGTCATATCGTTTACAAGAAATATTCGGGTAGCTGTGCAGAAGTTTGGTATCAAACGTTTGCAGGAAGGATGCCAATAGTCCTACCTTCCCAGAAGCAGTATGGGCTGCTTGTTGATTTGGTCCATCACGCTCATTTTCCGGTGCTGCCTCGAAGACGTTGAAATACATCGAACCCCCTGGACCGACCTCCAGGATGCTCGCCGAATTGCCGCACCGATAGCAATAGTTGGGAGCCGACCACACAGTGGAAAGATGCTTATCAAAAAGTGACGCGTAACCCTCCATACAAAGCTGGTGGGCGCGAAGAATATGCGACATCTTGTTTTGGTCAAGAAACTTGTGAACGACGCCCGACCCGAATGTGTATCCAGCCCCGCTGAATGAGTTTCAACTTGCGACCCAAGGTGCGAATGATGACATCGACAAACCGGGGTGATATCGCGAAATCCTCTTTCTCTGGGTCCGGGTCTGACCATACGAGGTCGGCCATCGGTCCTTCGTGGGGTATTTCTGGGAGTGCTTAATGGAGGTCCAAAGGATGGTCATTGCAGACATACCTCGAAACCGGTCGACGACTTTGATCTGGTCGATGGAATGTATTGATGGTGAAAGTCCTGCTTGGTGATAAGCTTTATTTCAGGCATTGACTTCGTCTTACCTCCATGAACACAAAATATCCGATCGTCGATGACGACGGAGAGCGTCAAGAAATCGAACATGTCCGTAAAATATGTCCACACATGAAATGAACCATATTTTCGAAGACATTCTGTATAAAATCCATATGTCTGGGAAGAAGGTCGATGAGCTGGGCACGGGGAATGAGTGGGTCAACCGACGGACTTGAGTGACGGCTCTGGATTCATGATTTCCACGAATGAGCTGAACTCGGTCAGGGTATCGCAGCTTCAAACACGTAAGCAAGGATATGGTTTCGACGCTGAACAATCCTCGGTCCACATAGTCGCCTGGTGTCTCGAGTAAATAGGTGAGGCGGGGGAGGGTTTTTTGACGAACCCAGGAATAGATAATTGGTATTCGGTGCGTATCCCCCTATGCGAAAGATCTCTATGAGGTCATAAAACTGGCTTTATGACACTTTAGTCTTCTAGTACTCTGTGAATGCCTGTGTGACTCACCCATGAATATCTCCAACGACAGTCACTGGGGCACTGACATGAACGACATTGGACTCCTTCATGAGCACCTCCTTCGTCTTTTCGCATATTTCGCGTAGTAGAGCCTCATGCAGCAGTTGCTTTCGCAGGAGTTGTTGGATGCAGGCGTCGAGATCGAACGGCGCCATGGCCTCTGGTATTAGAGATCTTTGTTTGTGCGTATTTGGCAGGACCCTTGCATGAGATCCAGAGATCGCTGGACGTCTGTTAGTCTCACCACATTCTGAATGTCCAGGACGACTCACGTCTAGATGTACGTTGTATCCACCCCTAAACATGCATCCCTTCATTTTTGATTCGGTGTCCTCGCTCACCATCGCGATTTCTTCGCAGTTCGCTTCCAGAACCCAGCGAGCTTCTTAAATTATCTTGTCCAGGTCTTCACGCGATTGATTATATGCGTGCCGAATCAAAGCGGTGCTGAGGGGGGACACCCATTGGCCCATTCGAACATGTATTCCGTTATGTACAACTCCTCAGTAGATCGACAAAGCCGTTTATCCCAAGGAACCCGATCACACCTTCATTTTTTCGTTGCCTTCCGCCCCTTCACCAATTACAAAGGACCCCCGACAATCGGACACGCTCTCGCAAGTGATCTCAACTTGATCACCAGGGAGAGATACCTATCTCACGAATGTCGTTTCAAAACTGGCATCATATCTGCTTGACCGGCCGACGCGAGTCAATGGACATATCTATCCAAAAAGTATGACTACTATCCAGTGATCTCGTTTGCACATGTATGCATAGATTTATCTCGCAATCTTGGACGCGCTAACCTTTTCTGGCTCCTAGTAGTCCATGCACCGGGCACCAACGGCGACTCACCTCCCAGGGGATGATGATATCAAGATCCATCGTCAGCCCTTATCCAAAAATTTACGAATTTCCTTGGGGGCGCGGAGCATGAGGCTAGGAAACGGTGTCCCTCACCCCGTTTCGATATCCTTAAACTCTTTTTCAAAGTCTAAATGGGCAACCAATGGAAGAGGAACCCTTCACTCCGTCCTTGCCTCATTTCGCACCGTCATGAGTCTTTAGCGGAAGCTGACGTCTTGCTCTTTCGGAACCCAGGATCCCCCAACCCACCCATTTTGTAAATCTTATTTGCGTCCTCACTAGTCGCAATCAGTAACACCTTGGCGGCTCCGCGCTATTAAAGGACGGTATTATCCGCTTGTTACCCTCTCACCCCGGTATCATATTCAGTCGCTCTGTTCCGAATCTCTTTCTCTTGCGATGCAGCATCCCCGTACTTACAATTACGACGACCCGAATGCATACTATAGCGGCGAACAGGTCCAGCGCCACCAGGAGCACTACTATACCGGCCCAGCGCCACCGCTGGATCGCGGCTACCAACAACCGCAAGGTTCTCGCCCTTACTACTTCCAGCCCTCTGGAAATCTAGACGGTATGTACATGTTACTCAGACCGGAGCAGCTGTCTAAAAAAGATTTTAGTTACGCAGCCTGATACATTTTTTGGTGGAATCACTCCCATACCGCCGTCGACCCACCGCCATGCAGGAGGCGGCAAGGCGCGCTACTACCAGCCGTCAAGCGGCAGTCCCTCTTCCTCCTCACAAGTCACTCCTCCATACCCTCCTCAAGGCGCCTACTTTGTTCCTGGATACGCCCATCATCCACCTCATCCTCAATCGCCCGACAACCAATTTATCCCTACACCCTCCGAGTTGTATCACAACTATCCACCCCGCCAAATATCTGTGCCCCCACGTTCTCCAACGCAAACCCCCTACTCGATCCCACAGTCACCGTTGAGGAGCTCCGACCACCGCCCCGGGGTCATCTCGCTTCCTTACCCTTCCACGGCTCCCACTACGAGCTCTGTCGGAGAGCGGTTCCCCTGTGAACGCTGTGGCAAAACGTTCTCTAGGTCGCACGATCGAAAGCGGCATTACGAGACTCAACACCTTGCATCGCCTGTCTTGCATCGTTGTCGTTATTGCGAAAAGGAATTTAGCAGGCATGTCCATCCTTCCATTTATGGCTTTCTGAAGATTGTCGGCCTAATCTCCTAAGTCCGGCAGAGCGGATTCCTTGAAACGACATTTGGACAACGGATGCGACGAGATGCCGGAACATTGATGTCGTCGAAATGTACGTTGGGTATAGACTTGCTGCCATTTTTTTTTGCTCAGCCTGGGGCGTCGGTCATTACCTAGTCAATCAAAATTTCTTTAATAGCTGCCTTGGTGGTGACGTGGACGTTATCTCCCGCAGCCGAACTGTCAATTTTTGACAAGTTGAAGGGTCTGATGAAAGCTAGGACAAGGTGCACGTTATTCAGATAGCGAGCGCGTGTTTCTATTTTCACTGTCGCATTGTCACAATGCACTTGATTCACCTCAGGACGAAAGGTCTATCAAAGGGGATCACCAGTTATCTAGAGATGTAGATGGTCACAACGCTGGGTGAATATTCATCGGAATGTCCAAGAACAGGATGGCTGCGATATATGCTACTGGACAAAGGTAATGGCTCAATGGAAGCCCGTAAGTTGGGCAGTTCGCAGACTGGGCCTTCCTAAACACCCCTCTCTGGCGAGTCTCGACCTCGGAAGATCGGCTTTTTGGATGCAGAGCAGGCCCAGTACATTTTACCCTCTCGGATCGTCCCAACACCGGTGGGCGAAACGGTCTTCCTGGAGAGTCGACGCCGGGTATAGTCCTACAAGTGGCGCACCTGATGATGACCGTTGGGACACCTGATTCTGCAGTCAGCCGGATATATAGATTCCCGAGAGGTAGACCTACTAGCAGAATGAAGGCTATCCATCATTATCCAACCCTTCGATCTCGACGTCCTGACCTGTGCTTTCGTCCAAATCGCTTTTCGCCTCTTTGTCTTGCCTCTTTTTATTGATCTTTTCAATAATTTTGTCTGCCCGGTTAAAAATGCCACCGGTGGCCGCACCACAAGCCAGACACTTTGGAGTCTTGGCAAAGCGTTTGATAGCACATGCGGAGCAAAAGTAGTGGCCGCAACGCGTGACGATGGGATCTGTGTAATGTTTTCGACATATGAGGCAAGCAAAGGGGACGTCTTCGTCCGAATCCGAGTCTGAGACGTCGTCGACTTGCTTTTTGGCGTTTTCCGCCAGTTTATCGAGCTGCCAGCCGGCGAGGTCTAGTTATGAAATGGTCAGGACGTCGGTTTGGACGTGGAGAAGGAAGACATACATGTCCCTCGATCGTGAAGAAATTTACAGGTATCGCCGAACCCGCAATATCCCGTTTCTAAAGGTGAAATTAGCCTCGAAACTGTGTGGGGGATGAAGGATGGAACAAACCTTTGTAATCTTTACAGACGTCCGGCTGGTAATCGACAATGGTGACGGTGCGAATGGTGTTTGTGCTCCGCTGGGGTCCGACTCTCATGGCTTTCGGGACTTCCTTGTTCTTCTTCAAGTGAGTGCGGTAAGCGCTTTGCCCGTGGTACTGTCCATCATCGGGGACATCGTCGCCTTCATCTGGGTCTTCTTTCTTTTGCCGTTTCAGCATCAACAGCTCGACCTCGTCGCCGGCTATGATCTCCAATGCGGCGTCGGTGTGTGAACCGGCTGCGCTCCATTTGACGTCTGGTCGGTCTTTTTCGGGCTCTTCTGCGTCGTCTCGTTGTGTAGCGGTTCGCTTTGTGCCTGCGCTGAGGAGGTTTCCTGCGGGTTTGCGGGTGGGCAGGACGACTTGAGAGGTGTTGTTTATGGTGGCTCGATCGGGTGAAGGGGAGCGTTGCCGTGTGGTTGTTGGCCGACTTCTTCCTTTCTTTTTGAAGAATGGGACGGTCACTGGGGCTGAGGACGCCATGGTGGTGGTGGTATGTTATCGAGTTGTGGGACTCGTTGATTTGACTGACCAAACCGGATTTGAACCAAACCGCTTACGTCATGGCGGTTAAGATGGCAACCGTCCGTCTCTTCGTGGGACCGGGCCAAAATTACGCTCAGAAGAGAAATGTGCCGAAGGATTTCTCCCTAAACATAAAGCGATGCCTCGGGAAACGTTCCTTACCTCTAGAATCCGTGTTCACTGGATGTATCGATCAGCACCTGACTGAGACACGTTCGAATTTTGCTGAATCATATCTACCCTGCGCCGGCAACCGGCACCGGAAATCGGACCGCAACCATTCCTAAGTACTGATTCCTGAGACCCCTTGCTTTCTGCCTCCACCACAAATGGCGCCCAACCTCCATGGCCTCAACATCGTGCGCACAGTGCCAGCCCACTCGGACCCACACGATTTGATGTCGGGCCAATTTCACGCAGACGTATCTGCACAGCTAGATTTGTGGACAAATCTCGCTTTTGACTGCGATGAGGGTGCTTGCCCTCCGGAAAAAAAGTACAGAACGAGAGCTAGGAATGAGGAAGAGGACGAGGATCTCACGTCCCACGGTAGCGGGACAGGGGAATCTGCTATCCACGACGGTCACATCAATGTTGTTACCGGGACCAACGTCGGTCCCCCTCACCAGGGCCTTGATCTCAATGCCCTCCTCGCCGGGTTTGACGTTCCGTTCCCTGGACCTGTCCAGAATGTCCCACACCCTGACGCCGTCAACCCGTCATTGGCTCAACTCCTGGCTCATTACTCCGCTTCCAATACATTGCCGGCGTTCCCTGGACACCATCTGCACCCGGCTGTAATGGCGAACGCTGGACACCGCCCGTCTGTGACTGCTATCCGCACCTCGCTCGATGAATCCCCTCCGCCGGCGGCGAAGCGTGGGCGGGGCCGCAGGGTGTCTGTTTCCACCGTCGATTCACCCGGCGGGGACGAAACGCAGCCTGTCTCGGCCGTGGAGGACAAGCGCAGACGGAACACCGCTGCCAGTGCGAGGTTCAGGCTGAAGAAGAAGGAGAGGGAGGCTGCGCTGGAGAGCAAGGCCAAGGAGCTAGAGGCGCGGGTCAATGAGCTGGAGAGGGAGTGCGAGGGTTTGAGGCGGGAGAACGGGTGGCTGAAGGGGTTGGTGGTGGGCGTGACTGGGGCTGCGCAGGGGCCGGGGATCACGACTGGGTCGAAGCGATCTCGGGATGAATCGGAGAATGCCTGAGCAAGTGGTAAATGTACATATGTATTCGTTCTCTACGTCATCTCGCAGTTACTGCGGACGAGTATAAAGGATAGGGTCGTTTGATCGGAGCCACTCTAACCATGACCGCCTCTACACCTCCACACACGCCCATCGCCATCCCCATCCCAGACACCGGCCCAGATATATCTTTTCCGGCACCCACCGTCGACAGTACTCCCCCTCCCATTCCGGTACCCACCATCGACAGCGCTCCCATCGCTGCCCCCACTCAAGACCAACATCCACAACAGCACACCCGGGATGGTCCCATCGATCCAAGAGTATCCGAGCTGCGGGCAATGTTTCCCGACTACGATGATCTGATACTGTGCGTGCGTCCACACACCGATCCGTCCTTCGCAGACCAACACCAGTCCTATTAATACAGACAGTCCGTCCTAGAATCGGTGCAAGGCGACCAAGAACGCGCAGTCGATCTCTTGCTCCGGCTCAGCGATCCAGATTACACAGGTGACCCCGAGCCTGCGACCGCGGCAGTTGCGCCGCAGCCGCAGCATCCGGTCGTGAGTTGCCTCTCCCACCATTCCGATCTCCTCATCTTCGTTATACATAGTCGCAGACAGACCTGGACGAGCAGTTGGCACGGCAACTGCTCCAGGAGGAACAGCGGCAACAGCAGGCTTGGCATGCCCAGCGACCGCAGCGGGCCAACACTCAGCAGTCCAACACACAGCAGCCAGGTGCACAACAGGGTGGAGATACGATGGCAGAGATACAGCAACAGATTACCAAGATCGCAGAAAGTGAGTCAAAAAATCTATATTTTTCCGCAACGGTTCGTAAACGAAAAAAAAAAAGCGGGGAAGAAGACGTTTGGTACCCTATTCTCAAAGGTGAAGGCGAAGATTCAAGAGATCGATTCTCAAAGGTATTTTTATTCTATTTCGATCATCGCATCTTCAAGTTCTTCCTCACAATTTCTTTTGCCAGGCAGGGCCAAGGATCCACTCAAACCCCCGTCCCTTCACGCTGGAATGTGGGACCGAACAATGGTTATGACCCCGCGCGGTACGAACAGCAGACGTACCAGTATCAGTCACCTCAGCCGCCATATGCCACGCGTCCACAGAGACAGTCGCAGCAGCAACCACTACAAGTACCATACGGCGCCGTGCCGCCTACGCATGATTCAGCGCAGGCCGTCAAGGGTTATGACTCGACGCCAGAGCATGTTTCCGGTCTGTTTTTTTCCCACCACTGTAGAAAACGACCGCATTGACACCATGTGTTTATAGCAAGTGAAAGCGGTTCTGCGGCATCAGGTGCGGTGAACGCTGCCAGCTCCTCGGCAACTTCGCCCAGAACGATTGATGCTGGTGAGCAAGTTTTGAGCAGCGCGAGTCGAATCTAGACACCCCTTGCAGGAAAGTTTGGCCTCTTGCCGAAACGGCCCGTCTCCCTCCTGCGCCCGGAGTCACCTGGGACGCTGGCTCAGATTCAGAGGCAAGAATCACAGGACGACGACGATGGGCTCGAATATGCGGAGAACCCTTTTGAGGAAAGGAAAAAGTGATGATCCTCTAGAGCAGTTGTAGTTTAATTTGATATGTATGGATTGGACTGACTGAGTATGGTTATCGCGGATGTACATGCACAGGGTATGACGAAGAGTCTGCAACAATATGGATTGGGTTTGACTCATTGTACAAAGGGAGATACAAGGGCTTCTGCTGCGCTTGAAACTATCTCTGGAGCAGCCTGGAAATCTCCTGCTGCGCTGACCATAAGAAGACCCACTGGCGGTGAAAAAGAAAAAAAAGGTTGGAGTTGTTCATCATTCCCCATCCAAACATGAAACGTACCAATCAAGCCAAAGAGACCCATGATGCTCCCAAAGACTTCTACTATGAGAATCTTGACAAACAGGTTGGGGTCGGCCGCGTCTGCGAGCGCAGCGGTGGAGCCGGTGATGCCAACGGATATGCCGCAGAGGAGATTGCATGCGCCGACTGTGAAACCGCCCCAGAAGAGAGCGTAGCCTGGTATGTTATGTGGGGTCAGTTTTCGTCGCAGTGCAAAAAAGAGAATTTGGGTTTGGTCACCGGTGAAGTAGTTTTCGCGTGTGTAGAGGAGGTGTTCGGGCACGGCGACGAGCCTTGCGGAGTAGACTATGCCGATGATCTGTGTGCGGAAGGGGTGTTGAGGTGTTATGTGGGAGGTGAGAGTGGGACTGGAAGCGTACGACTCCGTAGATGGCGACGACTTCGCAAAAGATGATGCTGGTTGTTGGGTTTAGCAAATGGAAAGAAAGGGAAAAAAGAAGGGAACAGACCTGATCAAGTTCTTGGTGGTGATGCGGGGTGTTCTGACGCCTCCTCCGAGTATGGAAGCGCCGGTGACGAAGATTCCCCTGAGGTCATGTTAGTGGTGACGTTGTGGGTTTTCGGGTGGACGCACCATGCGGCACCGAGGACGCTGAGGCCGATGCAGAGACCGATGCCGGTTGAAGCCCATACATACGGGCTGGACTCTTCGAGGAAGCGCCCGACGTTGAATGCCTCTCCAGAGTCTGGGGGTGGTCTGGCATGAGCTGGGGTTCGATGAGAAGAGAGAAGTGGGACGTCACCGGTGAAGAGGAGGTAGAGGGCGATGACTATGACGAGGAAGGTGGGGAGGCCATATGTGTAGTAGGACGTGTAGTACCCCATCGACGTCGAGAGGAGGAGGAGGAGTGGATGTGTGTTTGGCGCCACCGTGACCGCGATGTACCATCTCCTCAAGGGTCTGCACGAACATCTCACGAGAAAGGATGAATTTTCCGTCATCATCATCGGTCTAGACGGCGCCGGCAAGACTGTATGTAAAGCAACTGTAGTATCAGCCCGTTCGCTGACGTTCCCTTCAAGACCCTCTTGGAGAAGATCAAGACGCTCTACAACGACAAGCCCGGCCTTTCTCCGGACAAGATTGCCCCCACCGTCGGACAAAATAGTTCAGTATTACCATCCTGCTCGCGTCCTCATTATTAATGCTCATCCGCAGCCGGAACGATCACCCTCCCCTCCACCATCCTCCAATTCTGGGACCTCGGTGGCCAGCGCGGCATCCGCACCATCTGGTCAAAGTACTACGACGACTGCCACGCCATCGTCTTTGTCATCGATGCTGAAGACCGCGAGAGGCTCGGCGAAGGCTGGGAGGTCTTTGGTATGTGCTCCGGCCCCGTAGCGGCACAAGCACTCACCGTCATCGGCAAGTGCTCTAGACGGCGTCCTCTCTGCTCCCCAGATCCTCGGCGTTCCGCTCCTTCTGCTGGCCAACAAGCAGGATTCCCCCCTCAGTCTATCGGTTGAGGAAATAAGGCACGAGTACGAGGATTGGCACCAGAGGAAGCTGGAGAGTGCGCGCAGGGACAGGATGAACGAGATCGAGAACGAGGTGGCTGCGAGGCGGGAACGCATCGCGAGTCTCGATGTCATGGGTGTGTCTGCTCTGGAAGGGTATGCTTCACATTTTGCAAGGTTACTCTTATTAATGTGGCATTTTCAAGCACGGGGGTGAGGGCGGCTGTTGATTGGCTCTTCATACGGGTCCAGAACAGCAGGAGGTTCGTGCGCTCTCCCTCTCTCTTGACGCATTTATTGACGTTCGATTCAGAGACGTGCAGAAAGGAATAAGTGCATGAATATAATACACCCCATGATTCTCGGCACTACGCGACCGTCCTACATGATGTCTGGTAGATATCCCAATACCAAATCACGGTAGTCCCATGTCAATTTTGCCGCGCCGACTCCAAGACCAGCGATAATCAATGGCTTGCCGAGAATACGCGTCAAATCTCGAGCAAGACGGGCGTAAAACGCGATGCCAGCTGCTCCTCTGCAAAAAAGGATCAGAATGAGGTGCTAACAGGAACATAGCAACGTACTTCAACAATGCATTGGCCCGCGCATCTATCATTTTGTAGACCCCGAGCTTGAATTCTTCCCTGGGCACCATGAACACGGGCCCATCGTCCGTCAACAGCCAGGCGCAGCCGTTCGTCTCTGGATCAGGATTCGTGGCTGCGTAGACGATGGCCCCTGCGATACGGGGCACGGTGGTGAGCGGAACACCGGCGAGGAAGAGTTTAGCCGGGATGGGGACGATGTTTGTATCTGCATCATGATGCAGTCAGTTATGGATGTTAAAAACTAAACTGAAAGCTGACCAGCAAAGAATGGGTGAATGCAGGCTATGCGTATATCTTGAACTTTGAAGTGGGGATAAAGAGATCGCATTATGCCGAGAACCCCGTGTTTTGAAGCAGTGTATAGAGGAGCTCCCAGGACGCCCGACCAAGATGCTGGGAGTGGAGTTGATCGTGAAAACTTGGTCTAGTTGTGTGTGAGGGGCGTACCCATAGAACCGATGAGAACTAGGGCCTTGAGGGAGCCTGGAACGCGATTGAGGGAAATATAATGGGATGCCAGATGGGTTGCTGCATTCTGGTCAAAACTCTAGATACGGATTGGAGAATGGAGGGACGACGAACTGTAAATGGCTCCGGTCAGGTTAATATCTATGGTTCTCGTGTCGGGCTTTATGGGCTTTCCGTCACGGAATGTGAGGGTGCCGAATGTACCAATTTCCGCCACGCCTGCATTCGGTACCTGAGGGAGGTGGTTGGGAGGGAGGGAGTTGTTGGAGGGGAGACATCGTACCACGATGTCGACGGACCCATATTGGGACATGGCCAGGTCGAACAGCGCGACCTGGTCATCCCATACTGTGACGTTGCATTTTAAAGACACGGCATCCCTGCGAAGACGAGGTTTACTTGGTAGAAACAAGTTGCGTGTCAAGGGACGGACCCTCCGGATGTTTTGATAGCGGTGACGGTGGCCTGAGCACCAGTAACGTCTAGGTCGCCGATGACGACTCTTGCACTGTATTATAGTTGTCAATGGAGGAACTATAATTTCTAAATTGGGGAATCGGCACCCATACGACGCAAACCGCACAGCAGTCTCTTTCCCAATGCCGTTGGCAGCACCCGTGATGATGACAACTTTACCTGTGAGCCGTTTGGCATGTTCAAAGAGCTTGTCGTCGGGAATGGCGGTCATTAGGGTGGGGGAGAAGGTGGTATGGTGAAACGTCGCCCCTTGCAACGTGCCGAGCCTGAGAACGACATGACACTTGGCATACGTATGGTGCCATTCAACACGCTCGATGTAAGGACCCAGCACATTAGTTCTGCGCTGTTCCGCGATGGTTTGTCGACCACCTGGAACGCGCTACCCGCGCGGTCAACGCGTGTCACTGACGCTCCAGATCGTTCAGAGAAGGGTTTGGTGATCCGCCTGTTTGGCCGAGTTAGGATCTAACGCCAATAGCATGCTCGTGTGATCAATTCCTTAAATTCAAGTCTTGAACCGCTCCAAGTATCGTTGAAAACCGGACTTCGCGTCGACGCAGCAACACACTCCTTACCTGTAATACCGTCCTCACACAATCATGCCACCCGCAGGACGACGCAGGGGAAGTAAAATCAAGGGTATCCAGTTCACCCTCATGGTTGTCGGTATGTCTCCCCCTCGCAACAATTCCGGACAGGATTAGTGAAATCCTCGACTCGCTCTTGCTGGAATCGACTATAGGTGCTTCGGGAACTGGGCGAACGACTTTCGTGAACACCCTTTGCGACGCCGAAGTCTTGGCTCATAAAGTCATTGATCATCCTGAATATGCACACAATGAAGAGCCCATCAGTATCAAGCCAGTCAACGTCGGTATGTTGCCAGGCATGCTTTTGTCTCTCTTTCTGACCAGGTATGCGCTCTATTCCAAAGAACTCGAGGAGGAAGGTGTCCGCATTTCCTTGACCGTCGTCGACACACCCGGCTTCGGGAACAATATCGACAACGAGCCCAGGTACGCATCGGCTCCACTCCCCCTCTTTTTCTTTACGTGTGCGGCGTAGTCATCCCGAGCCTTTTTTTAGCTTTCAAGAGATCCTCGCTTACCTCGAACGTCAATATGACGATATCTTGGCTGAGCAGTCGCGCATTAAACGTAATCCCCGGTTCAAAGATAATAGGGTACACGCCGTCCTGTACTTCATCCCTCCCACTGGTCATGCGTACGTCTCGCGTTTGTCCCATCTACCCCACTGATTGACTGATGCATCGCATCCCCTATAGCCTCAGAGAGTTGGACATTGAGCTTATGAGGCGCCTTTCTCCCCGAGTCAACGTTATCCCGGTCATTGGTAAAGCTGACTCGTTATCGCCGAGCGAGTTGAAAGTGTTCAAAAAACGGGTGAGCGGTCCACTGGCTTCTCTTACGTCGCATCCTCTCATGTAGGCCTCGGAACATCGGCAGATTATGGAGGACATTCTTCATTACGACATCCCGATTTATAACTTCCCCTATGATCTTGAAGAAGATGACGAGGAAACCATACAAGACAATGCCGAATTACGCGTGAGCGTTCTCTCTCTTTGGACGTCCAGCCTTCCTCGTCTTCTGATGACCACCTTTCCAGGCTATGCTGCCGTTCGCTGTCATTGGTTCAGAAGAGGAAGTCGAGATCGATGGAGCCCTCTTTCGCGCCAGAATTTATCCTTGGGGTATAGCCGAAGTAGACAATCCCAAACACTCGGACTTTACGAGGCTTCGCGGCGCTATCCTCGGGTGAGTCGACATTCTTTGATTGTAGGTTATGGTGTTGTTGAGCTTTGGTTGCGCCTAGTTCACATCTCCATGACCTCAAGGCGCTGACGGAGGATGTGTTGTATGAAACCTATCGTACCGAGAAACTTTCTCGCACTGTCTCGGATAATCGGCCAGTGTATCCTAATGAAGTGTGTGACTCCCCATACTTACGTTCCAGGCGCATACACAGTCAATCTCAGGTCGGGCCTGAGGATCTCGCAAACCAGAGCGTCCGTCTGAAAGAGGAGCAACTCCGTAGGGAGGAAGAGAAGGTAAGTTTTTCTTGTTGACTTTTCCCGCTTGTGTTGGCTGATGTTATTCTCCCAGTTGCGTGAGGTGGAGCTCAGAATGCAACGCGAGATCAACGAGAGGAGGCAACAACTTCTTGCAAAAGAAGAAACATTACGGTGCGGAGAAATGCTCCTTTATGATAGGCCCCTGTAGTATTCATTGAATATTCGTTCCTTAGGAATCTGGAGAGCAGGATCGCTTCCCAAGGAACTGGGTACTGATTTAGGAAGCCCGACCTGCTGCTCGCCTTGTTTGAACTGGAAAGTTGGCGTTTTTCTTGAGTCTTTGTGGATGTGGAACTGTTGATACCCCGCATATTGAGCACATTATATGCTACGTACACATACCTGTAGACTGCCAGTGATCGTTTCTTGAGTACACCAGAATTTGTTCCCACGTAGCACAATATCGCCGAATGGAGACAAACGCCTCGGTATGACCCTTTTCCAGAACGTATGCATTCTGGAGGGTTAGACGACGAAGAGCTCGAACAGCTATGGTGCGTTGAAAATCATACGGCGCTTCTACCTGCGATTGAACGCGTCGTGCGACAGGCGGTACGAGGACTTCACGACCATAGGTAAACGTGCTTAGAGTGAGTTGAACGATGGCTCAACATTCTTGGAACAGACTGGATTCAGGATTCTATCCTCGAGAGAAATCGACGAATACGAACAGCCAATTCTCATACACCTGTCCATGGCAAAGGGGAACTCTCATGGTCGGCTTCGTGGTACAAACTCAGGCGAGCCATGGACATTAGCCAGAGCTGGATTGTCTTGAGCATCGTTGGTGAGTTTCTACCAGGCCCGTCTGTGCGGCTTTGGTTACGCGACTCACCCTCGGCCCCGTCCGCCTTTGATCCGTCGTCACTAGGTGTTTGCATCGGAGTGAACGCGGCCGTCATATCCATCGTGACAGAATGGTTGTCTGACATCAAGTTTGGATACTGCTCCGATGGGTGGTGGTTGAACGAGCAATTCTGTTGCTGGGAGATTGAAGGAGAGGAAGTGGACGGGTGCGATTCGTGGCATCCATGGAGCCACATCATGCTGGGCCGCTGGTTTGTGTTTGTGATGTTCGCTGTGCGTGCTTTCTTCGTTCTGTAAATGCTGAAGAAGGACTGACTTGCTTTGCGTCGGTACAAGACTTTGTTTTCCTTCGTCGCTGCGCATCTGGTTCGATCTATGGCGAAATACGCTGCTGGTTCTGGCATTTCTGAGATAAAATGCATCCTCGCTGGGTTTGTCATGCAGGGATTTCTCGGCTTCGCCACGCTCTGTATCAAAAGTATCACTTTGGTGAGCTTTTTATTAATCCAGGCGTGGGATATCGTTCTCAGTCGAGGTATAGCCCTTGGTGATAGCGTCTGGGCTGTCGGTTGGCAAAGAAGGCCCCTCTGTCCATGTTGCTTGCTGTGTTGGAAGTCTCGTAGCTGGACTGTTCAAGAACTTCTCGCGCAGTCAAGGTGGACGCAAACGTGAATCTATGCAACGCATTTTGTTGACGACGATCATCTCAAGGTAAAATGCGCGAAATCGTCACGGCGGCCAGTGCAGCTGGAGTGGCGGTTGCTTTTGGTTCTCCCATTGGAGGTGTTTTGTTCGCCATCGAGGCAAGTGTTGTTTCAAAAGCGCAGGCGATGTTTTCTTGACAGGTCTTTAGGAGATGAGCCATGTTTATAGCACCAAAGCCATGTGGAAGAGCTTTTTCTGTGCCCTTGTGGCGACGATCACTCTCTCTGTATGTTTTCTATCTTGGACTATGATCTGTTCATTGACTGTCATTAGGCCATGAACCCTTTCCGTACAGGGAAACTTGTACTCTTCCAGGTGACCTATGATCGTGACTGGCATTTCTTTGAGATCATCTTCTTTGTCATTTTGGGAATTTTTGGGGTCAGCACTCCTTTTCAGGTAGTGCGCTTGACAATTTCACTTAATCCTTCTCTTCAGGGCTTGTATGGGGCCTTTGTCATTAAGTTTAATCTCCAGGTCGCGGCATTCCGCCGCAAGTATCTGGCAGATCACGCCGTTGCAGAAGCGGTGACTCTTGCCACTATGACGGCGATGATAGGGTATTTCAACCGATTTCTGCGCATAGACATGACGTCTAGCATGGCCATGCTGTTCCGAGAGTGCGACGGAAACGTTGACAACCTGTGCCAGTGCGTCCCTTTCCCTGACCCTCAACTGGCTTGCATAAGGCTCAACAGTTCCATAGAACACCAGCTCAGTGGCGGATCGCCAATTCACTTATCCTTGCGACAGCCATTCGCATGATGCTCGTCGTCATCACCTATGGCTGTAAAGTTCCTGCGGGTATCTTCGTTCCTTCTATGGCTATCGGCGCGACGTTTGGTCGTATGGTCGGAATCTTTGTTAAAATGCTTTACAAGTATGAGAACTTTCATTACCGAAATTTCCGAAAAGGATTGACGACCTGGTTAGCGCGAATCATAAATCGGGAATATTTGCTGTGTGTAAGCCAGATGGACAGTGTATAACGCCAGGGACATATGCCTTTCTGGGAGCCGCTGCATCCTTGAGGTGAGTAATGGATATCCATCATGGATTGTGCTGACCTTCTTAACCCCAGTGGCGTCATGAGGATGACAGTAACGGTGGTCGTCATTATGTTCGAAGTTACTGGAGCCTTGAACTATATCCTGCCGACTATGGTAAATTTTCTCTTCAGGTATGATCCACTTCGGCTAATGGCTTACCGATGCAAGATTGTGCTGCTGGTGACCAAGGCCGTTGGGGACTTCCTGGGTACAAACGGAATCGCTGATGAAGCCATCCGTTTCAACGGATTCCCATACCTAGAAAAAGAAGACCATGCCTTCAATGTATCTGGTACGCGAACACCTATTTCCTTTTTATATATTGTTGACTCGGACTGTACATAGTCTCGACCGTCATGCGGACAGAAATAAAGACCCTGACGGAATCGGGGATGGCGGTCGAAGATATTGGTACTGCCTCCCGCTCTGCGCAAAACATGAATCAAAACATGAATTGACCTTACCCAATGATAGAGACATTACTCGCTTCTACTGATGTGAAAGGATTCCCAATTGTTTCGTCCAACGAGGTACGAACCATCGTTGGCTATATTGGCAGGACTGAGCTGCGATATGTTCTCGGTGCGTACTTGACCTTTTTTCTC
>Ga0307516_10000599_pt1 | contig 48820 bp, 62 predicted proteins | sample 19_EM_MG_FD_203310 | JGI IMG/M metagenome (GOLD analysis project Ga0307516, IMG submission 203310) | Populus trichocarpa ectomycorrhiza microbial communities from riparian zone in the Pacific Northwest, United States - 19_EM | ecosystem: Host-associated > Plants > Roots > Unclassified | place... | reverse complement strand
TTTCAGGGTGCAGGGTTGTCTGATTGTTGTGTTTTGCGTTTTGGAGTTTTCGAGTTTTTGGGTTTCAGGGTGCAGGGTTCTCAAATTTCAATAACGTGACCAATTGGACGCTATGGGCCTCCGTAGTACGTCCCACCCCCCTCCCACGGTCCGGCTGCGCCCTAACATGCCACCCAGTCGGCCTGCAGCAACTCGCCCTCAAGACCAAAACCGACAAGGCGCGATACGTAGCCGGCACCGAGCTTCCGCACAAGGGCCGGTGCAAGCACTACCGCAAGAGCACACGCTGGTTCCGGTTCTCGTGCTGCAGCAGGGTCTTCCCGTGCGACAGATGCCACGACGAAGCCGAAAAGCACAAATCGGAGCATGCCAACCGGATGATCTGCGGACTGTGCTCGCGCGAACAGAATTACCGTCCGGAGGATTGCAGGTTCTGCGGGAATGCATTCCTCGCGAAGAAGCTGTCGCACTACTGGGAGGGCGGCAAAGGGACGAGGGACAAAAGGTTTGTCGTTTAACCCGAAGGGGATCTATCGTGTCCATCGTACAAGTTGGCTGACTGGCACGACCTATCTACAGGCTGATGAATCGCAATGATCCACGGAAATACAAGCGCTTGGGTAAAAAGCCCGAGGAGTAGATAGCCATCCCGTTAGCAATCAACTCGATACTACTCCCACAGTTTCCCTATGACCTTCCGTGCAATGCCATTATACGCATCCGTCAGTGGCCCGTCTCTGGCCACAACCGTAGGTTTCCCCCGATCCGCATCTTCGCAGATGCTCGCGTCCAACGGGACGTCGCCCAGTAGTTCCAGCCCGTGCTTCCGGCATTCCCGTGAAACCCCCTCGCTACCGAATATGTGCGTTGTATGGCTGCAATTGGGACAGGTGAATACGCTCATGTTCTGGACCATTCCTAGGATCTGTACGTTGTGAGCTCAGGCTGTGCGGGAGGGGGGTGGGTCGCATACTGGAACGTTGACTTTCTTGAACATGTTCACGCCCTTGACCGCGTCGATCAGAGCTATATCCTGCGGAGTGGACACGATCACCGCGCCTTCGCCGCACGCAGCATCAGCGCTCCCCGCGCGCGCGACAGGGAGAGGAAGGGCTCACCGTCGACGACGACCTGCTGCACAACGCTCAACTGGACGTCTCCGGTCCCGGGCGGGAGGTCGACGACGAGCACGTCCAGGTCGCCCCACTCGACGTCGTGAAGCAGCTGCTGCAGCGCCTTCGTCACCATCAGGCCGCGCCAGACGACTGCCTTCTCCTCGCCGACCAGGTAGCCGATGCTCATGCTCTTGACGCCGTAGTTCTCCATGGGCACCAGGCGGCCGTCCGGCGTCAGCCGCGGCTCCCCCGCGCCGGCGAGGTCGAGCAGCCGCGGGACCGACGGCCCGAACACGTCCGCATCCAGCAGGCCCGTCCGTCGTCCCTGCCGCACGAGCGAGAGACTGAGGTTCGCCGCCAGCGTGGACTTCCCCACGCCCCCCTTCGCGCTCGAGACGGCGACGATCCTCGAGATCCCTGCCAGCCGCCGGGGCTTGGGCGGCGCGTGCTGCGCTCGCGGAAAGAATTTGGGCCCCGACGAAGAGTGCGGGAGACCCAGCGGGTTTTCGTGGCGGGATGCTGCCGAGCCCGTGAAGCACCGGAGCGAGGACAGGTGGGGAGGACGCATTGTGGTGGTGAGATGTGTTTGGGTCGCGTGGGGGGTGATGTGACGTAGTTACATATGTACATATGATATGTAGATATGTACATAAATACATATGATAGATATGTAGAGTACATATGTAGGATCGGGCTTATTCTGCAAGCGATCGGAGCCAACGAGGTACATAGTGCAACCCCACAAATGCCCCCCCAACGCTATCTAGATAAGTCGCCACCCCGCCTTTAGTGTTCATCTCATACATCATATCTGTCTATCCCCCCAACATCTACCGACCCCATAGATACGCAATCTCCCACTACGGCCACTAGCACTGCCACCATACTGTCACCATGTCGGAAGACCTCTCCCCAGCCTTTGCCGGACTTAGCTAACCCCACCTTCCAGCCGCAGCCGATGCCTGCCTACGAAGACCTGGACGACTTCGCGCAAACGCGGGGGGCCGATGACCTGTTCGAGTCCGAAATCCAGCCCATCGCGCGCCCACCGCCCGCTCCCCCGTCGGCACCGCTCTCGGCGCCCCGACAGCCGCGGCAGCCCCGGCACCCGCACATGGCCGAGACCGCCAGCACCGAGCGCGCTCTCTCCGGCGGCGTCAAGAAGCCCAAGCTCACGGGTGAGGAGCTCGCCGCGCGCATGGAGCAAATAAGAGTCAACAATGCGCGGCTGACGGCGCGCGCACAGAAGGCGGCCGACGATCAGACGTCGTATCAGGTGCTGGAGGAGCAGAGGAGGGTGCAGGACGAGGTGAGGCGCGCGAGGGAGGGGAGGCTGAGAATGGAGGAGATGAGGAATCGCAAAGAGATTGAGTATGCATATCACCACTCCGTATGGCCTTTGGGTTGGGGGAGTGCGGGGACTGATGATTTTATTTTTATTTTTCTCGAGCGACAGTGATGAACGCGAGCGGAACCGTGCCCGGAAGATGAAGGCCGTTCAGGCGAGAGAGTGGGACAGCGAGAAGAAGGAGGACGACTACAACCCGCGCGGCCCAGGCTCGCAGTATCGACGCGGTGCAAACGGCGGGATCGCCTCCGCCTCAGAGTCCGGGTGTTTGAGCTGGGATTCGCCGAGGGGCGAAGACTACCGACCTCGTGGCAGCTTCAATCCTCGTGGCGGCCGCGGTGGTCGCGCCGGCAGAGGGGGCAGAACGGGGAGAGGCGGCGATTTTGCGTCTTCTGCTTATGCGTCCCACGACGCCGACACCAGGCAATCCGCCGCGCCAGCTGCTGCGACGGCAAAACCAACGCCGCTGGTCCAAGATGAAAGCCAGTGGCCAGATCTCACCAAGAATACCAATGAGGAGAAGAGTGCGGTTGCACTGCCGATGACATCGCCTGCACTGGGGTCTTGGGCGGATCAGGTTGAGGCAGGGAGTTCGGCCGCCCCTACTGTTGCGCCGTGATTGTGACGTGCAAGGGTTACCTGTTTGACGTACGTGGTATGGGAGTTCAGGAATGGTGTTGTTTCATATTGGACACTGTTGGTCTATTCAGTTGTTTGGCGATCGCCATCTATCGTTATGCTGGATTTGGGCGGGGTGGTCGGTCGCTTCCCCCTTGAGAGTGGATATCGGATTTCTCGTTTGGCAGGAACACAAATGGCCATTCTCCTTGTTTGTCTCGTGGGCTCTGTCGCGCATCTCATTAGGCCGTGCAAGGGTAGCGTACATCAACCAACTCCAGTGAGCCAAGGGTCGCTACAACTATGTATGTACAGCAGAAGATGGCGTTTGAATGCAGATGCTGATAGGTATGCTCTCGCCTGACGCCTCTCGCTCACCAGCCGCCTCCACGGTGTCCACCACCTCTCCCCCCGAAGCCGCCACCGCCGCCGCCTCTTCCGCCCCAATCACCGCCACCTCGACTACGGTAACCACCACCTCCCCTACCCCTATTATAACCACCTCCACCCCTACCCTCTCCGCGGTAACCTCCACGGTCGTAGCCGCCATCACCGTGATGTGGCGGCCGACCACCATCATAATCTCGCGGTGGGCCGCTAGGACCGCCTCTGGAACCGGCATGCAACCCGTGTTCGTCCTGTAGCTTTTTGAGTGTCGTGCGCATCTGCGCGTATCCCAAATGCATCTGTATCACATCAGCATCCAGCCCATCTCAAGCGCAGTCCAGTGGCAATTCACACCTTTCCGTAGAAGTGATCCGCAAGCCGTCGGTCGTTGTCCAATCGCGAAAGATATGCGCCGCAAACATCGCACACCTGTAGCTTCTGATGCCCACTGGGTCCAGCACTATCCGACAATGCCTTCAGCTCCCTCTGCTCGTTGTTAGCGCCCACAACCACACATCACCAGATGGAAACGCATCATACCTCCTTCGTGTCTTTCTCCGCCTTCGCCGCGCGCACCTTATAGTACTCCTCCAGCGCCCTCACGACCTGTCCTTGCTCACCCAACACCTCCACCTCGAGCAACCCCGTAGAGATACTCCTATCAAACTCCCCGATCAATTTCAGCAGAGCATTGGTCCGCATGATTTCATCTGGGGTTTTGTCGAGCCTTCGCTGGGCCGCGTCAATACGACGATTGCAGTCATCAATGTACTTGGACAGATCGCGCGCATAGTCAACTTCGTAGCCGGGGTCGCGTCCCCGGGCTTTATCCGCCGCGTACTCTTGTTTGTGCGCTTCAAGGTGGACCTTTTTGCATGGGCCCAGGTCTTGCTTGGTATTCGTGAACAGGTCGTGGGGGCAGGTGCCAACGAGGAAGGACCGGCACACGTTGGGGTCGGTATAGTGGCCACCTGAGGTGGAGGTATTTGGCGTGCCCATCAGCTAGGCGGGTCAGAGCGAGCAACGAGAATGGATCGGAGAGATGGTTTACCTGCTCAAGCAGTCGGCGTTGTTCTGGAAAGCATCAGTACAGGCCAGTGGGAAGAGGAAAAGGAAAAGGATGTTGAAATACCTGCAGCCATGTTGGCGGTTGTAAAGACTACGCTTACGAGACAATGGATATTCTGCGTGGCAATTGTCGTCGTGGTGGGCGTGGGAATTTCGTGTTAGAGGTTGAGTTGGAGATGCAAAGCTAGGAAACGCGACTTGGCAGGATCAGGCACAGGGTAACATCACTGTGCACAGCCACCGCTCAAGTTTACGATAAGGAGAGTGGGGTACTTTCCAAGTAGGGCTGAGAATTCCAATGCCTCACTTGTCCGATGGTAGAAAATGTACCGCAATTTGCTATCAAATACGCAAGCATTCTATACTTCTCATTCTTCAGATTCTGCCTCTGATAAATACATAACTATCGGCGGATGAGCATCCTCGCCTGGACGCAGTTAAACCTAGGTTCCAAACTCCATAACCTACATAGAAGAACAACCACACGGGGTAGTCCAAAAGCCCCTCATGGGCTATTCCTTCTACGTTATATGTTTCTTTGTTCGGGGTCGTGGTGTTTGCTCGTGAGAATGCGGCTCACGCTGTCGTACTGCCTAATTGGCGTTAATTAGCGACAATGGGAATCACGCCAAGCTTTCTTAACTTGGACCCTGTCATGTCTTTCTACTTATCAATTCCAACCCCAGCCTGCCTACATCATCACCGCAACTCACTCCAACACCTTCTTTCTTCTCATTCCCTCAACCACCCCAACCCTCCTTCGTTCCTCTTTCTTTCACCATCAACCCTCACAACCACATCCATACCCACCCAACATAACGATAATGCCTCCTCATATCCACTCATCCGACGAGGACTCTGGTGACGATGTCATCATGCCTAACAAGACCGCTAAAATGTCTGACGAGTTCGACGGCGACGAGGCTTCCGACAAAGGAGAGAGCGACAATGAAGAATCGAATGCCGAGGGCGTGTACACCGTCGAGGCTATCCTAGACCACAAGTTTGACGGTAGTGTAAGTAATTCCGTCCATAATGCTGATACTTCTTGTCGCGTTGAAGGTCGCGCGCGCGACGCGTTGCAAGTAAGCTAATGAAACATTGATATGCAGGAGCTCTTCTTCCTAGTCAAGTGGATGGGCTACCCGAGCAAGAAGGATTGGACATGGGAACCTGAAGACCACCTGGCGTAAGTTTCCCTCCTTACCATCGTAACTCGTGTCCATGTGATGTGATAGCTAATATACGCGCGCAGGGGAGGCTCTGATGCCCTCCTGCAGGAGTATTATAGGACAATCGGGGGACGACCGATCCAGCCTTCTTCGGTCCGTAAGCGGGGTCGGCAGTCCACCGGATCTGCTGTCGTCACCCCTGCGAAGTCCACCAAGAAGGTCAGGACATCGATGAGTGCGAGTGCGACTGGTTCCTTCCACGCGGAGAGTCCTAGTGAGGAGAAGGAGACTCCCAAGGAATTCAAGGGTCCTAAGGGTTCTAAGGAATCCAAGGGTGCTAAGGAATCCAAGGCGGACAAATGGAAGCCACCCGCGGGTAACTGGGAAGACGCCATTTCTCATATCGATACCATCGAGAAAACTGATAGCGGTCTTATCTGCTACGTTCAGTGGCAAGTCTCAGAAGGCCGAAACCGGGTAACGATTGTGGCTGACAGTGTGGTCTCCAGGAGCAATGGACGAAAATCTCAGCACGACGTCTCGGTTGTGTACAAAAAGTGTCCTCAGAGGGTATTACTACCCACTCGCCTCATCAATGCACTGCTAACCTCCGTCACGTACAGATGTTGACCTTTTACGAGCAGCACTTGGTCTTCAAGGAGTCCGGAATGTTGTAAAATAACCGGTTGATGAAGACGGGGTGATAAGTAGTATTGCGCAAGTGGTAACGTTCAATTTTACAACCATGTGCTCTGCATCCCCCATTGTTGTGCATCTTGTACTATTGTACTTCTGCATTCTTGTCATAGTTTCGTTCTGTCTACTTTTTTTTTTCAGCAGCAGTGTCCGCATACGGGAAAAGGAGGGTAGCTAAGCTTGTGATGGGAATTCTTTTCTCTTTTTTCTCTGCTGGTCCGTGTTGTTTCTGGGCATCTTTTTTTTCATGCAATACACCTGTTATTCCTACACCAATCATTAGATACCGCTTAATTGATGCCAATTCTCTACGAATTGAATGACAATCATGACCGAACGACGATGTGTACACTGTAGAAGTTGCGTTGATGACCTTGTTAACCATATATAGGTAGCATCTATGCCACATCTAAAATACTAGTTATAGTGATACAGTGCTGTTGTCAGGAATCCTCACAATCACGCCACTCAATAGGGATTACGGCACGGTACGGTTAGAGTTACCATCGATCTCAGCAGATTATACCTCCCCTAGTCCTCTGAAAATTGGTAGCAGTGTAACATTGTAGCCCACCCCGCGCACCGATCATTAGATTCTATGATTCACAGCAAGCCCCCGACGAAAGTCACCATGCGGATATCACCTAGAGCCGCAGAACCCGACAAGTAAAAGCACACCGGTCCCCAATGCACGTGCCGTCCGTCTACTGCTGCATGTACTTGTACGCACCGAACGCCACAATCGCTGCCAGAAAAAGGGAAGCGTAGAGAGTACTGTAGACACCGATCAGGACGTGCGAAGGGAGGAGGGAGGGAGGGATGCTACTGACGTTCCGGCGTCAGTAGACGTAGAGCTAGTGGACGTGGAGCCCGACGGAGAAAGCTTGGGCTTCGGGTCGCCGGGGGTGCGCTTGAGCTTTCCGACCAGCAGACCTGCGAGGATCTCACGCGCCTCGTCGCTGTGGCCCACATCCTCGAAGCTGTCGGTTGCGTCGACCCCGCCGACATCCATCAAGACTTCTTCTCCACCGCTGTGCAGGCGTTAGCGACAACGATTGGGTGGGTCGCGAAAAGGGGTCGCACGGATGCTCGTCGACGAAGCTTGAACACTGGTAGACCTTGTCGTGGATTACCAAGAGGAGGTCCTGTTGCAGAGATTGTTAGCAGGCCCTGGGGGAGACAAGGGGGCATGAGGGATAAAAGGCGAACCTTCTTGGTGTTATGCGTCTTGATATCATCGTATGTGTACTCCTGTAGTTCCGACATATTGTTCTTGTATGGTGGGAGTTGGAACAAAGGGTGAGATGGGGCGAAAGGGAGCGTTGGTGGTGAGAGAAGGTGCTGTGTCGCGAGTGGTAGAAGCGGTGGTGGTGGAGAGAAAAGAAAGTTGACAGATAAAGGAAAGGATGGCTTCCGAACGAACTTATGGAACCTTCTCTAGCGTGAGCGCCACCCCTGCAGCCGTGAAAGCTGCGTTGGGCGATTGATGGAGTTTCGGTGAGATAGGGAGCACAGGGGGTCTGTCCCATATGTGTGAAATCTACTATCTATGTAGTTTGAGAGCACCACTCTATATCCCCTTGGGAGTTTTGGAATGTAGCTCGGGTTGCGCTATTTCCGTCGCCGTTGTGAAAGCATAATGTCTGGGCTGTAGTAGATCGACGTTCATCCGGCTCATCCGGCGCAGGGCACACTCCCCTACAACCGCAACGGCCGAGACTTCGGAAGTTACTGAGAACTGAAGACACGTGGCATACACCAGCCGCGGTATGACCAGCGAGCGACTTCCAAAGCCCGGTGATATCGTTAGAGATTTACGTAAGCCTGACTATTGCCTATATCTGCAATGGTGGGGAATGTTCCGTGCTCGCGGCAGCGGATTGGAACCGTGTCTTCGCGTTTCCTGGGAGTGGTAGTGGTAGGCGGGTATCCTCATGTGAAAGGGAAGCTGGCTAGCTAGAACTACCTAGCTCTAAGGGTAGATGCATGTGTTCTCGGTATCGCTTGGTGTGGCTACATAGGTATGCATATGGGAAGTATGGTTTGCTTGTGCGGCTATGTCGACCTCCGGATCTCGATAAACGATGCTATCGCGAGCGGCGAGATGTCCGGTTCAAGCGAGTGATAAATTGTGACGCAACACGAGATTTACGGCCGAATATCAAGGCTGTTTGACCGAGTAGTGCCAATGCCTTGTGGCCCCACCAGCGAAGGGTTCTTATTTTTGGTGCTATGTACATATCAGCTGTTGAATGGAAAATATACGATTGTAGCCCTTCGAAATCTGGGATTCGGTAGAATACCCGATTGACTGCCGACAACACAGAGCACCTCCCTCGGGTGTAGTATTTGCACCAGGACTTTGAGAGTAAATGCCGTTCGTACCGACTACAAAGCTGCAGCCACGAGCACATACTGCTCTCTCTCAGTTCGGTTTGATGAGCCGTCCGCACTAATCGGTGTCCAGTATCATCGACAAATCAACAATTCAACCGTCTGTTCCCTCGTGCCTCTGAATCTTAATTCTCAGCTCTCAACTTCGAGTCTCAGAACCGGCGACGGGCGCCCCGCCGCTGTTAGGTGCCGCTCGTGTTCTGTCCACTAGACCTAGGGCGAGTAGTCAACTCAAAGGTACGATAGCCGAGCCGAAAGACGATTGGAGTCTGACAAACCCTGCCAGTGCCCGAGGATTTAGGCATAGCTGCTTGTAATTCGGCTCTAATGGGGCAGCGAGAAGCGTTGATCTTCTTGTTTAGATACTGTATTCCTTAATCGTACGGGACCTACCAAGAGAAGCCTCAATCCTTTTTTATGTTTATTTAATAATTGGATGCGGCCTATCTAGATCATGGCGATAGAGAAGAGTCAATCGTAGAAGCTTGCGAGGAATTAGAAATGGGAGAAGAGTGATAGAACGTGGGAAGACTTTTCGTGTCTGGTGCATAGTCTCTGAGTCGGATGGGTTATCTAGGCAATTGATGTGCATTTTCGTTATGCCTGAAAATTGAGACATTAACTACAAGTACATAGTTTCACAATTTGAGTGCACGGCACTCATCTACGCCGAAATACATTGTCAATAATTATTGATGCTGTCCATGGTGAACCAATACGGTCTCGAATATTTTGGGATGACTACCGACTTTTTTGACTTCCTGGGCTTGTGCTCTCGACGCAGCAGTAGATACAGCGGCTCCTCCCGCTAGAGTTCGGGGGCTTGCAGCACCGCCTTCGGACGGACTACGGACGGACTGCGGACGGGAAACGGATATGTAGTTTGTACATCGCCATGATCTATATAGGCAAAAGTTTCCGTACACGACCCGACGGCGCCACCCCACCACACACATATACCTCTCTAACTCAGCAACAACACAATAGAACGTAATAAAAGCTTGCAGACATAGTATCTAGATACAAGTGCAGCTTCTAACAATTTTACAGCCAAAAAGAATTAATACTTTGCATACTAGCCCTTCTCTTCCAGCAAAGCAGCCACCCTCTTAGGCATTGACTCCCACAGCGCCTCCGGAGAGTCCCCCTCAACCTCTTCCCTCCAAGTGTCGGCGAGAGCCTCTGCAAGGGCCCTTCTCGCTCTGGCTGGACCGCCGGGCGGCTTGTGAATTTCTGGAAACCTCTTATTTATCCTCTCCTTCAGCCTCTTCCACGTGCCCGATCGGATTCATGTCTGGCGAGTTGGCGGGCCGTGTCATGACCTGAATGTTGAGCTCCTCGAACCAAGCCATGGTATCCTTCGCAGTATGTATCTTTGCGTTATCCCGTTGAAAGACAGGGTCGCCGAGCGTGTCGTGCACCTCCTGGTGAACATCGTCAAGGTCCTCGAGGACTCCTATATACGCCCATCGATTGACTGACTTCTCGAAGATAGGGATAAGAGGCCCCCTGTTACGCCCCCAAATACACCCCCAGACCATCAGCTTTACCCCAGGACCCTTTGTGACCCCATAGATACAGTCTTTGTGGTACTTCTCAGGCGGCGTACGAAAGACCCAAATCCCCCGCGGGATCCTTACTCTTCTCGACTAAGCACTCATCATCGAAGATAACCCCTTCCCAGTCTGCTTTATCCCAATCCTTATGCCTTAGCCCAGGCGAGACGCTGAGCAACATGGTTTTCAGTCAGGAGCGCCCTCTTCGCCCTCCACTTTCTGGTGTCCTCCTCGGCGAGTACCCGCCTGATGGTACGCTCGGATGCATTGGGAGCAACCTCGTTGGCCAACTCGCGAAGAGGTAGTCGTCTAGCCTTCTTTGACTCTCTGACAAGACGTCTTCGCGTGCGGGCGGTGATCACTCGAAGTCTGCCGGCGGAAGTGTTTTCGTGGGAGTCGCGATTTTCGTAGCGATCGAGAAAGTCTGTATCATGGACTTGGGGCGCTTTATCTCTCTGGCTATTTGATATAGAGATAAACTTTGCCTTGGAAAAGCAACTATCTGACCTTTGTCGAAGTCGCACACACGTCCTTGGAAGTTGTTCGGCATTGTGGTCGTGGTGGGTGGTGTTTGAAAAATGTGGTGTGGTGGCGGGCGACGCGTCGATGAGGCTAAGCGTACGGAAACTTTTGGCTTAGTATTTTAGGTCACGTGCGATCAATGAATAAACAAAAAAAATAAAAACTCTCCTACTAGATAACCACATGACATCCCTGCGCCGCTTGCACTGCCACCCGCTAGTGCGCTACCCTGTCCTACCCAAGCGTTCATGTTCCAGGAAAACTGCCACGAAAGAACCGTCTACCACTAACCTATCACGACTCGTGGACATCATCACAACCAACGCCTCCTTTCACCTGTTGACCCCGCACAAACGAACACATCTCCTTTTAACTCACTACCTATCTTCCATGTCACGACGACCCAACCCAGCAGCCGACAAGGCGGCTGCAAACCAGGCTGTCATCAAGAATCTCCTCAAATTGTCGGCAAACCGGGTCTGCGCTGACTGTAAACGCAATAAGCTGCCGCGATGGGCGAGCTGGAACTTGGGGATCTTCATCTGCATCAGGTGGGTGGTGATGGAGGGTAGGGGAATTTAGGCGGCGCTCGCAGACTGACCGATGGATAGGTGCTCGGGAGTACACCGTGGGATGGGAACTCACATCAGCAAAGTCAAGTCTGTGGATCTGGACAGTTGGACGGACGAGCAAGTGCAGAGTGTGGTCAAATGGGGAAACACTCGCGCGAATAAGTAAGTCTACTGGTGTTGCATCTGTGCATTGAATTGGGATTAATGTGTGTGTAGGTACTGGGAAGCCAACCTGGCGCCGGGACATGTACCCTCGGAAGCGTATGTATCTGGGAGTTACGACGTATGGATGTGTCGGTGCTGATATGGAGGACAGGAAGATTGAGAACTTCATCAGGACGAAATACGAATCCAAGCGCTGGGTAATGGAAGGCGGCATGCCCGACCCATCGACGCTGGAGGACTCTGACGATGACAATGTGGTATGACTGGATGCCCGCCATTGTGGGTGTAACTAATTGGGTGTGCAGCCTCTGAAGCAGGTGCAGGAGAAGCTCGAGAGGAAGTCTTCAGCCGCGGCGGCCCCGCTTGCCCGTCCTCAGCAGCAGCAACAACAGTTACCGCTCGACACTCTCATCGATGATCAGCCTGCTGGCGCGATGCCAAAATCGCCACCAAAACCGAAGCAGCCTGACTCTAACTCACTACTGGGCCTCGACATCTTCGGCACCGCGCCGGCGCCTTCGCCACGACCTTCGTCTGTCAACTCGGACCCGGGCAAGATGACTTCCTCTCGCCCAGACCTCAACAGATCGATTCTCTCGCTGTACGCATCCTCACCGAAGCCGCCACAGCCCAGGGTACAGAGCCCAATTATGGGGAACTTTGGATCGTCTCTACAGTCCTCCATGATGTCACCGCAGCAGCAGCAGCAGCAATCCGCGTTTGGCGATCTGAACGACTCCTTCAGCGGGCTGAACTTCAATGCGACGAACGCACCCCTTGCCGCACCCCAAAAACCATCGCCTTTTGCAAACCTCACCGTCGGCATGAAGAAGACTACCGCAGCAGCACCACAGCTATCGAAACCCGCACCCGGCGGCTTCTTCACTCCCGCGCCCGCAAAGACCTCCCCTGTCGGCGCATCATCTGGTCTGGAAGGCCTCTTCGATTTTGGAGCACCCGCAGCCCCTCCGGCGCAGGCATCTCAACCTCCAGTCTCCTCGAACAATGGTTTCAATTCGCTCTCCTTCGACGCTGACGCCTGGGTAACTCCTGCCGCCACCACATCTACAGCAGCGAACAACAGCAATGCCTGGGGAACCCCCGTACTCTCCTCCGCCTCGTCGGCGCACGCCTGGGGTTCGCCCGCACCAGTCTCGAAACCTCCTGTTCAGCCGTCGTATGTTAATAACGATGACGACTGGGGAAACTTCAGTTCTGGAACTAGCACCAGTGCACCAGTTGTCCCAGTCAAGGTAACCCCTGGTGCTTCAGGACTCGACGAGGATCTCTTTGGAAATGTGTGGAAGTAGATTTGCGACTGTGCGAGGAAGTGGTGAAAAGGGTTTTGTTTCTTGGGAATAATTTTTATTTTCTTCATCTTCTCGTTTTGTGTATTAATTCGATGGTGTTTGCTTTATTTCTTTTTTTCTTTTTCTTTCGTTCCATTTTCCTTGGCGATGCACGATGGGTGTGTGGGAAGAAGATGAAATACCTGCTGTTGGATACAAAATTGTCATTCGTTTGGGAGTATCGTCATCTCATTCTTATTTACTCCTTCTTATATACTCTAATGCTGCTACACATAGTATCATTCTTGATACTTACCTGAGTGATGTAGCTCGTACTAGGTAGTCACTGAGCTCTTTCAAGGTATCTACAGCTTGCTCCTCACAGGCGAGCCCAAAGTCTTGGCTTCCTTTCTGTCTGCTGTACCTGATCGCCTCACCCTCAGCTCCCCGCAGCTCCCCCCAGCTCCCCCAGCTCCCCCCAGACTCCCTCCCCCTCTTCACTACCGTAACAACAAACAAGCAACGACAATGGACGTGGCCTACGACCACACATTCACGGATGACGTCTCCGTTGACGAAAAAGGCAAGGGCAAATCCGTCGCGCCTGCCGCCCCAGCAGAACAAGAATCCCTCAACGAAGAGCTCCAACAGGCCTACAAGGCGATTTCGAATTCTCCGTGGGGTGCACGGCTGGGTGCGTTTGTGGGGACCGTCAAAAAACAGGTACTCCCCCACCCCCCACGTCTCAAGGGAAAGATGGGCGGGGCTGATGTGGGTAGGGAGAGAGCTATTATGACGCTGCACGTAAAGAGTACCCCACTGCCGTCAAGGGCTTTGGCGATCTACGAACGAACCTCGTCGCACGAACACGGGCGCTGAGTTTGTCCTCTGCGCAGCAGGAAGGTACGGAGAAGGGGGAGGGGACTGGACCAGGACTGTTTGACAAAATCAAGAAGGGTGTGGCGGAGATCGAGGCTGTTGAAGCAAGGGCGGACGAATACCTCCTCAAATTTGGGACTAGTATAGGGGGGTTCCTGAGGGATGCTATCACTATCGCTCCCCCGGTGGTGGCGGAAGGAGAGGAAGGAGAGAAAGGAGAGGTTGTTTTCGAGGCTGCGAAGGAAGGGGGGAAGAAACAGATCTTGTACGTATATCCACCTGCAAATTGGGAATGATACTGACAGGAGAATAGTACCACCCGCCTCGATGCACAACTGCACCTCCTTCACACCAACCATGTCCTTTTTAAGGCTGACCCGGCGGTGGACAACTTCCCGCCTTTCACGTCCTCGTTCTCGGCGGATAAGGAAACTTCGCGCATTGCAGCGGATTTGGACAAATACCCGGAACTGCGCGCGACCATGGAGGCGCTGGTGCCGGACGAGGTGGAGTACACGCGCTTCTGGATCAGATACTATTTCCTCCGCAGCGAGCTGGATCTTGAGGAGAAGAAGAGAAAGGAGTTGTTGAAGGGCGCGGCGATCGAGGAAGAGGAGGTCGGATGGGATGAGGATGATTCGGAGGAAGATGATGACTCCGATGACTCCGATGATGACTCTGAGGGTGAAGAGGATGGTGCGGACGACGAGGAGCCGGCTAAGTCTGACGCCGCCAAACCTGCAGTTATCCCCATGCTGGCCCCGAAAGCTTCAACCGATACCCTCCAGCCCCAGCCTCAAACTGTGACGAAGCCCAAGACCAGCAGCGACAGCGAGGCAAGCTACGACGTGGTCTCCGGTGCACCAAGCCAGGTTGCGGGTAGCCCACCGCAAAAGGGAAAGGTACTTGCATCCCATCCTATGGCTATCCCATATGTTTTACTGATAGAGACAGCCGAGGGATGAGAGTAGTGACGAGGAGGCGGATTGGGAGTAAACTGGCTGGGATGATGGGGGCATGGACGGGCGTTTGTTTTTAGGTGGCAGGCAGGGGGTAAGGTTGGATTTCCTTTGCGACTTGGCTGTAACCGAACACTATGAATGCAGCTACGAGATAAATGGAAAGTCTGCGTAATAAGAATTGGTGGATGTATTTGATTTCAATCTACTTCATGCTTGTTCTGGTATTGTGTCTCCGTGTTGTGGTTACGCGGGCGCTATACCCAGGTGGTAGGCTCAAGGAGACTGGTAATCACGATGCGCAAATTCAAGTGCTCTTCGGGTCCGTTGATCATGTAACCTCACTCGGCAATGAATCATCATCATTTCCCTATATGTCGGGATGTCTCGATGTGCAGTTGAACCTCAATCGCCTGCTGCTGCGCGTCATTAAAACCCCTCAGGCCCAGATATCTAACCAATCTAACACATCCACATCATAGCTCCGTCTCATGCAACAAACACGTATTCGCCCGCTAGTAATACACTCGCATCTACCCAACATAAACGGGAAAAAGACCCCACCTAGCGCGGCTATAAAAACTGCAACAGATATCTTCTTTGGTATGAACGACTACAGTAACAATTATATGCGCCGACAAAAAAAAAGACGAGATCACAAAACCTTCCTACGGACCCAGAACAGGACGTATGCATTCTTTGACTGCCATAGTGTTAGAGGAGAGCAGAAGAGAGGAATCACGGAGGGGACTGACCAAAACTTTCCTCTCATCGATCGGCGTCGCTTTCGAGTCATCAAAGGTGTTCCACACCTCTCTATATGAGTCCTTAACCACGGCTGTGTAATGACCACCCTGAAGGGTACCGTAATGGTTCACGATCCCATACAAGTGGTAGTGAAACGGGGGCGTAGTTTCTGGGCTCGGTTCCATTCTTACTCTTGTTCTTCCTGTTTCCTCGGGGGTGAGGGGAGGGGGGACGTATTCAGTCAGGTTGAGATCGGTGAGCGGGAAACCGATTGGGGTGTTGAGCTTGTCTCGCCACCGTCCCTGATGTGCGAAGCGCTTGAGGTGGATGATGAGAATGTGGGGGAGGCGCATGATGGTGAGCTTTTTTGTGGCTTTGCGGCGGGTCTTGCAGTTCGGGCAGTGCCAGGCATCGTCACCGGAGAGGACCTCGGCTTTGGTAAATTCGCGGAGACAGTCGTGGAGTGTGAAGGTGCCGCGTTGGTCGACTGGGATCGGCAGCGAGAGGTACATGAAGGGGCTGTAAGTGGTGGAAGTGATGCCACAGGTGAGGCAGGTGAGGCGGCTGCTGAGTTGGCCTTGCAGCCAGTTGACGGTCACAGAGTAATTTTGGTGAGTGTAGCGCTGCCATTCGCTTTGTGAGGCTACTTGCATCGGGAGGGACTCGCGCTGGCGCTCTTCCGCTTCTGTTAACGGGTTGAGCTTAGGCTTACTAGCATTGGGGTTGAGGTCTTCGTGGAGGCCGTCCAGCAGGAACTCGAGGAACTCTTGCGCATCCTGTTGGCTGCTAGTGCTGAACGTCTCGTTCAACCGTCCAGCAACTTCCTGCATTCATGTCAGAAGCTAGAGGAGATGGCCAATGGTGGTTTACACATACCTTAAGCGTTACAGGCGCGATGAAGGGATATTCACCGCTCCACAAATGTCGTATCAAGCCGGCAAAGGCTTCTGCTAGTACACCCCTAGAGCCCAAGGGGTTGTTTTTATTGATGTGCTGCTTGTAGGTGCCGCCCAGGAAGTATCGGGAGAGTGGTATCGTTCCGCTCATGCACTGCAATATTGAATTCATGTAGCAAGAATTCCCCAAGTTCTTGAGGCCAGTGGTTCCGTTACTGACTGCTCCCGAGACACTACGAACGAGCGCAATTTTGGCGGGTCTGATAGGAATTGGATGGGAACCTGCTGTGTCTAACGGATCCGAAACCCCACTATAACTTTTCCGCGTCACCACAGGGAGTGGTCGTACCGGTGATGCCGGAGGGTTGAACTCAGAATTCCGAACATCCGTAAACATGTTAAACGGATGGTCGATTATGGTATTTGCTCCTCGCCTCATATCCGCAGTCGATGGGGAGTCGGAAACGTTGGACGTCATGCTTTGTTGTCCGTAGAGATTTACTGGGTATTGTTTGAACTAGAGTTGGGTTAGCTTAGTATCGTTGGGTGAACTGGGAAATTTACGTATTCTTCCGCCGTTCTGGGATGGACTGTGCTTCCCGAACGGATTGTGTTTTTCGAGGGAAAAGATACCGATGCACTCGATGTACTCCTTCGTTTGGTATCGCTATCCGCGGTTGAGACGAATCCATAATCGCACTCTTTTCGTAGTTGCTCCATCCACAGTTTCTCTTCCTCAATGTTGATAGGTCCAGGCTCAGTGGGCATCGCCACGGTTCGGGACGCAGCGCTATTTTTGGTAGTAGGATACGGAGGAGGATTTTGTGATCTTCGCTCGAGGAGAAGAGGAGTTGGTGCTCTTACGGCTTGTTGCGAACGCCTCTGAATTGCAGGCACGGTCGAACCTTGAGGTTCTTCGGATTTGAGAGACATGGGTCCGAAAATATTAACCCAGGCATTAAGTCCGCCAGCGAGGAGCAACGGCGGTCTGCGGAGCGGCTTCGCATAGTTGAAATCCTGAAGTGCGGTGTGCAGGGTTCGCAAGGGATGCGCCATTGATAGATGCGTAAAATCATTTGTACCTTGGTCGTAGTAAACCACAAGGTCGAATTGTTCCCGAGTTTTGAAGAGTTCCTCCTCCGTGGTAGAGGCAAGGACCAGTGAATTTTCCAAATCATGCGCTGACGCCCTGAACTACGAGTTAGGAAAGGATGAAGTTCGAGGATTTGGCGCTTACCCTTGTCGGAGTATGATCGGATCAATGGACACGATGGAGCGTGCAAAGATGTGTCCTTGGACGTACTCCTCGTTAGGACGGACATCAAGCAGAAGCACAGAAACCCCAGAACCGGCCCTCAAGTATTTGTACAGAGCTTCAGCAGTCACCTGTATTTCAGTGTCTGCCGGAAGCTTTGACTTCACAATATCCCAAGTACTTCGAGGTGGTGAAAGCCCCCTCGGTGAGCCATAGCTCGAAGACGGTGAATATACCGGCGGTGGCATCTGTGGCAATTCATTTTTTACATCGATTTGAAGAGCTTGGATGGGCATTGGCCGAGGTCCTTGTGGACGACTGATGCCAGGGATTAATGGTGCAGGCAGGTCCTTCACTGAGATGCCGCTGTCGCCGCGAAGGCGACTGAATCGAGCACGAAGGTCAGCCCCAACATCCAAGCCCATTCCCGCCCCCGAATTAGCGACCGGTGGTTTTGAAGATAGATGTCCTGGTTTTGCCCGGGTCTCCGGTGCTTTTTTGGCTCCGTTCTGTGGTTGTGAGGGTGCTCCGTTGGGGTAGGTCGCCGCTGCGGCCGGCTGATCCGATGTAGCCGACACTTGGGAATTCGCATTGTCCTCCAGGATCCTTTCCCGAACCCATTTGAAATCCTCCTCCCGGCCGGATAGCTCCTGTAGGACATTAGCAATGATACGGTAGCGCCCGACAACAGCACCGAGGGGTGATGACATGCCTCGCGGAGTGCCATGAGCTCGTAGAAAAGCGGCGTCTTTTCGGCGTGGAATGTGGCATATTCTCGGCATTTCGGTATGACTTCCACGAGTATAGTGAACGCTAACAGGTATTCCAAGTATGCGTTATCAAGCGTGCCTACGTCATAACACCATTTGGCTTGATGCAAGTGTGTCTTCGATTCTTCTATCCAAGCCTTGATCTGGCCCAAGCGTCAGACCTGTTCCTTAAACACGTACGTAGGTATACGCCTACTCATGGCACGCTTCTGGGGAGAACAGACCGTTGCACGGTCCTTGGATTGAAGGTGATTCGTACGAGCGATTAGGTCTTTGATATGTGGGTATGGTGCGGTCCGTTTTGGAAGAGCTGGCCGGCTGCGCGGAGGCGAAGGGTTGGACGGCATGATCAGAGAGTGTGACGGGTAATTCCGCGCATGACGGACAGAGTTAGAGTTTGTAGTAGTTAGCGGTGGTTATGGACGGCGGTGGTAGTTGGTTATCGTCGAGCCCTTCGTTTTGTCTGTTTCAAAGTACTTGAAGGAGCAGCTCTTTTGTAGCGGTGCGAACGAAGAATCGAGGGTAGATGGATGCGATAGAAGGAGGAGTGCAGACAAGCAGGTAAAGCTGGCAACCCAAAAGCGATAGTTAGGAGCAGAAGGCTGGCTTGTGGGGTGCAAAGGGCGGGGCAGGGGACGCATGAGGCTGAAAGACGCGTAACCTTGCTCAAACGTTAGTTACATAACTATACATAATACTCTGGCAAGCGCCGCATTGTCGCCACGTCCATCTGAAGGAAGCGAATTAGGCGACAAGCGAGTCACCGTGGACGGGCGATATCTGCATACTGGTCGGTCTCGCCTTGGTTGGTGCTGTTAACTATTCCGACTGTCACTGGGCTCAGGCTGAGGTGGCTTGGGGATCCCGATTCGGTGAACAAGCCACACGATGCTGCCAAGCCACAATATAGTCCCTAGCGTCGTATCCAAGTTGTAGAGTGATGACTAGATATCTATGAGAGAGCCTCTATTATCGTGGCTATACAGGTATCTATGATGTCAAGCTATTAGAATTTATGTATTCATCTGTGCCTAACTATTGGAGATCTTTAGTTATCTTACCCTTGAGAGGAATGAAGTGAGCGATGGGCCCTCTATCTGAAATCGTTTCTGGCCATTCGATCCCACTCTCACACCTACAACCCGTGGACGTTTACTTTGCGGTGTAACACCGTCATGTAAGACAGTGCAGGCCCCCAGCAACTATTGCGTCGTCACTCTCCAACCTAAAAACTATCTACAGCCCCCCCCCCCAACCACCCTCACTCACCACCACACTGCTCTCCAGTAAACAGCATCGATAAAGACCCTTATTGATACCAAAGCCTGAACGAATGCCCACCAGAGCTTAGTTACTCTTTGAAGCACTTCGAAGGCAAATAACGGCGAGACCCCTCCCATCATCTCATCGCACCTCCGTCTCCACCTCCCAACACTCTACAAGGCACCACTACCCAACCATAACCACAACCATCATGGCATCCTGGTTTGGCGCTTCCAACTCAAATCTGGACGAGCAAGTGGAGAAAGCCACATCGTCCAGTCTGTACGTCTTGCCGCCCGACTGGCTGTCGTTCAGAGCTTGCAACTAACTGGTGTCGCGCGACTATTCAGTGAAGATATCGCCCTGAACCTCGAGATTTCCGATATCATCCGCAGCAAGACGGTACAGCCAAAAGAGGCCATGCGATCGCTGAAGAAGCGGATAGGACATAAGAATCCTAATGTCCAGTTGGCCGCTCTCGGGGTAGGGCTCGTTTGATCAAACACGCGTTACGGTATAGCTCTCTGACGCCTTTTTGGTTTTAGCTCACCGATACCTGCGTGAAGAATGGCGGTAGTCATTTTCTGGTCGAGATTGCTTCCCGCGAGTTTATGGATAACTTGGTTTCCCTGCTGCGAGCACCTGGTGCTGTGAACCCGGAGGTTAGGGGAAAGATGCTGGAGTTGATTCAACTTTGGGCCTCGGTGTTTGAGGGAAACCCCGGTTTGTCGTACGCAGGAGATGTTTATCGGCTGTTGAAGGGGGAAGGATTTGACTTCCCCCCGCCCACGAGAGTCTCGTCTACTTTCATAGATTCTTCGGCTGTTGGTGACCCCAGCTCCAGAGGTGCCAGGAATTATTTCAGCTAACGCCACTACAGCCGCCCGACTGGTCCGACGCCGATGTGTGTATGCGCTGTCGAACTACGTTCACGTTTACGAACCGTAAACATCATTGTCGGAACTGTGGCAGCGTCTTCTGCGGAGCCTGCTCATCAAAATCGATACCCCTTCCTCACATCGGCATCGTTCAGCCGGTTAGAGTGTGTGATGGATGCCATACAAAACTAACCGAACGGAAGCTACCTGCAAAGCTTCAGCACCCCAGGGCCCCAACCACAAATCGGGTCACGGCCACACCCACGATGCAGCCGAGAAACCCCAGGGTGGAACAGGATGACGACGAGGACTTGAAGAAGGCACTTCAGATGTCGCTGGATGACATGAAAGGCGGCGGTTATGTGCCGCATCCGCAACAGCATCAACAACATCAGACTCAATATCAACAGCCCACGAAAGCACCAGAGGGTACACCGGTGGGGAGTGCTCCCGCCCCGGCAGTGGCCGCCGACGACGAAGATGAAGAACTTAAGGCAGCGATCGCGGCAAGTCTACGTGACATGGAAGAACAGAAGGCGAAAGCAACGTGGTCAATGCCGACAGCCTCATCCAGTAGTGCTACGACTGGCACTCCCGCGAGAATCGAGCGACCCGATCACGAGCTGAGCCCAGCAGAGGCCGAAAATATCAGCCTATTCGCAACTCTGGTAGATCGCCTACAGACACAACCACCCGGCACAATCCTGAGGGAACCCCAAATACAAGAGTTGTACGAGAGCATCGGCGCGCTGCGACCCAAGCTGGCAAGAACTTTCGGAGAGACGATGAGCAAATATGGTACGCTGATGTCCGGCCCCTTCCCCGTCGAAATACGCAGCATACTCAAGGTCTTTTAGAAACTCTATGCGATCTCCACGCGAAGCTTGGGACAGTCGTTAGGTATTATGACAGGATGCTGGAGGAAAGGATGAGCTATACGTACGGCCGCCACGGTTTAGGCGGAGCGATCCCTCAAGCCGGCTTCCAACCCCTTCCTCCCGCGAACAATGCGTATCCGTCGATACCTCCGGTTGAGAGTTTCTATGGCGGAGGGCCGCAGCACCCGACGGCGACGGCAGCACCGGTATCGCCACAGAGCCCGGCAATGGGCCCAACACAGCCCCAATACAGCAACTACTACTCCCAGCCGCCATCGTTCGACTCCTCACAGCCGCCATCGTTTGACTCCACAAAAGTGAACTATGCTGGTGCACAGCAATATCAACAGTACGGCGGCTACAATGCGCCACCGACCCCGCAGCCCCACAAAGAAACACCACAAACACCGGGTGCACCTCCAAACATGCCACCTCCCTCTCGCCCCCCTCTATCCAGCCAGGCCAGCACCATCGCAGAACCCAGCCAACGGCAGCAACAGCAGTTATCCCAATCTCCCTCGCAGCCCCTCCTTGCCACTAGCTGGCAGTATCAACCCTCTACACTCAACACCGAAGCCCACTCCCAATACTCGTACCCTCCTCCGCCCCAGGAAGTGCACCATGCTCCGTCTCCTCAGGCAGCAGCATACCCGCAGCATGTTCCACCAACACAACATGGATATGCCTCTCAAAGTTCGACGTACTCGGCTGCCGAGCACAGGGACTACCCCACGGTTCCAAGCCATCAGCCACAACAAAGAGCGGTGGTCGAGGAGAGCTTGATTGAGTTTTAGATTTCTTCCATATTTTATTCTTCGTTCTTTCGGTGTGTTTTAACGTTCGTTGTTTGTGATGGAAAGGGCTGGGGAATTGGGATTCAATGCGCTCCTCTGTTTGGTGCCACGATAATGGCATTGCGTGGGCTGTTGAGTATTTGAGAATATCATTTGCAATACGAACTTGAGAACTAGGCGTGAAGATGAGTTTGCCATGACCTACATAATTTGATAGCTTCTTTCCGCACCTACGAGTGCCATCTCACCACATCCGTGAAATTCTGCCACTACATATGGTCCACTATGGATAAATACTTTATACAGAGTTTACACTGCACAAATACAAAGTTTCCACGTCTGCCAAGCATTCGCGTAACTTATTTTAAGTACCCAGCATTACAGACATCTACATACTTGACTACTTGTAACACTTCCCCGCCATACCTCACCACTGCAACAATTCTCCGTTCTCGGTTCTACTCACCACCACACAACCACACGCAACATACACACCGCCAAATACAGCTTACACCCACATAGCAATGTCTCGTCACAAGTTTGTCCGTAACATGGATTTCGGCGCCGGTTCGTTCCGTTCCGTTCCTCCCTTCCGTCCGTTCATAGAGTCGCTCACGTTCAACAGAACTCGACGATTACGATTACGGTGACGAAGAAGACGGTGGGATGACAGAGGAGGAGAAGCAGCAAATGGCTACAGCGCTCAAGGCCGTGCGAGAGCTTCTCGGCGACGAATCTGAAGCCATCGTGTTAGACAAGGACATTGAAGAGTCTTTGTGGTATTATTATTTTGATGTCGCAAAAACTGTGGACTACGTCTTGAGTGAGTCTCATGAAGGCTGTGTTTGTGGTAGTGGGGGCTGACAGTGAAAAAAGATACACATATGAATACGATTGCGAAGAAAGGGAAGAAGGGGAAGAAAAAGAAAGGTAACTATTATTTCTGTTTCCTCTCTGTTTTTTGCACCCCTCACCCATACCTAGACAAGAGCCTGAGGCGAGGGATGGGTACCTTGACGTAATATCACAGGCTCAGCGGTTGGTCAAGGTCTAGGGCTCGCGTCTTCTCCGGAAGGATGGTCGTCAGCTACCGAACACGGACTCTTCGTGGATTGTCCATGGGGGCGGGTGCCCGAAGATCGAAAGGGAGAGCTGGTGGAGATGCCGGTGGTGAGAATAACAAGGGGCCTACTGGGTGGCTCGGGGAAGAGTTCAAAATTGGCGGAGCTGGCGAGGAAAAGGAAGGAGAAAGCTGCTGCTGCGGCTGCTGCTGGTGGTTCCGGAGAGAAGAAGACATCGATTGTTATTCTGTCGAGGTTGAGTCAAAAAGTGGAGACTGCTACTGGAAATACACTGCTGCTGCCACCGCCGTCACTGCCGCAGCGAGAAGAAATGCCGACCCCTGCTCCGCCTCCGCCCATGCTATCGGAAGAGAAGACCCCCACCAGCGACCTTGACCACCCGAGGGCGAAGAACAAGACTGAGGATGCACCCACATCCACTCTCATTCCTATGCCTTCAGTGTTCATCCAGAAAGAACCGCTCGTGGCATCACCTTCAAGCTTTGCAAGATCTATCTTTGGGGAGAGGATCACTCTGCGACATGAGATGGGTTTTGCTGACGGTTATTTGTTCTACTTGTCAGGAAATAAAGAAGCGTCGGGAAAGCCCGATCCGTTCGCGGAACCGAGTCCGGATGACATTGTCGTGGCTGCACAGAGCGCTAGCAAAGGTGTGTAGGCTCTTGGTGACGATTTCGTATTGAGGGGGTTCTAAGGTGCGGGATAGGGTTGAATAAAGGCAAGCCTGCAGCCAGGGAGACGGCAAAGGTTGAGGAAGATCTGAAGGCGCTGACCATCGATCACACGCCGGTAAAGAAGGTCGAGAAAATTGATGTCCTGATGGCCCATCGCGAGTCGAATGCCAAGGATAATGTCAATTTTGTGGTCGTGGGGCATGTCGATGCTGGGAAGAGTACACTGATGGGGCGGATGCTATATGATTCCGGCGCAGTCAGCGAGCGGGCCATGAGGAAAATCCGGCAGGAGAGTGAGCAGATCGGCAAAGGATCATTTGCGCTGGCTTGGGTTATGGACCAGACGGAGGAGGAGCGGTCACGGGGCGTTACGATAGATATCGCTACAAACCACTTCGAGACCGAAAAGACGTCGTTTACGATCCTGGATGCGCCTGGACATCGCGACTTTATACCTAATATGATTGCTGGAGCGTCACAGGCGGACTTTGCAGTGCTCGTTATCGATGCGTCTACCGGTGCTTTCGAGGCAGGCTTCCATCGACAGGGCCAGACGAAGGAGCACACCCTGCTGGTTAGGAGTATTGGCGTGCAGAGGGTGGTAGTTGCGGTGAATAAGATGGACACTGTGGGTATTCTTCGTCGAGTGACGGTGATGGTTGATATTGACACCTGCAGGTCGGCTGGTCGGAAGCAAGGTTCGAGGAGATCGTCCAGCAAATGCAACAGTTCCTTATGAACGCCAGTTTCAACATGAAAAATGTCACATTCGTCCCACTCAGCGGTCTCTCGGGTGCCAACGTGGTAAAGAAACCTGCAGAAGGCGACATCCCGTGGTATAAAGGACAGACACTACTAGAAGTTCTCGGTACCTCATTCCTCCCACCATCGACATTGGGCTCACTAATCCTCAATCGCAGAAACCTCCAACACCCAAACCCGAACAATTGAGCAACCGCTGCGTCTGGTAATCTCGGATGTCTTTCGCGGCGGCGTACAAAACCCTGTATCGATATCCGGACGCATAGACGCAGGATTCCTCCAGGAAGGGGATATCTTAGTCAGTATACCGAGTAGGGAGCAGGCTACAATCAAGGGTGTCACCATCAACGACGAACCAAGGAAATGGGCGGTGGCAGGACACAACGTCGCCGTTCACCTTTCCGGGATAGACCCTACCCACCTTCGGTATTACCCGTTCCTATTAGCCTTCTGAATATCAGCTGCTGAAGCCAAACAGCGTTGGCGACGTCCTCTGCAGCCCATCCACCCCTCTGCATCCACTAAGCGTCTTCACTGTGAAGCTCCTCGCTTTCGAAGGTCTTACGCCTATGGCAGTGGATGTTCACAAGGGACGACTCCATGCAGCCGGCAAGATCTCGGCCATGATGGAGACACTCGATAAAGCGAATGGGCAAGTGGTTAAGAAGAAGCCTAGACATGTGCCACCTGGAGCATTTGCTAGGGTACAGGTGCAACTTGTTGTTGGTGGGGAAACAATACCGGTAGAGAAGGGGAATCGCGTGGTGCTCAGGAGTAATGGTGTTAGTGTTGCGGCGGGAATTGTTGAGTGATGCGCTGGCAGAACCGGTATATAGTGTTGAGTACTTATCTATATACCGACGTGCTTGTTATCTAATCACAAGCTGAATTGTGCTGGGGTTGATTCCGTGAGAAACGACCTATGATGCATGTGATGCACTGCCCACCTGAGAGAACTTCTTGACCCCACCCCCGGTCATTCTCGATCCTTGATAACTAGGTAGATATCAGGTATGTATACAAGTATCCACGTGGAACATGCATGGAGTCCACCGAAGGAGAGAAGAGGACAGGTTGACTACATACATATCTACCTATCTATTTCACCTCTAGTTACTAAGTACATAAGCTGGAACATTCTAGTGGACGGTTCCATGTGTATTACTCTATGTACATACCATTGACAGTATGTATCTGGTAATGCGTAGCACATCTCTATACTCCACAGATAGGAGAATTTGGATTCAGAAACGTGTTCTTTCTTGTTAGGCGGATTCACATTGAAATGGAAGGGACGTCAAAGTAAGCGAGCTGGTACCTGCCCCGCCACATGACCCTATCTATTCGCTGAAGGTGAGGATGCGGCCACGAATGAGAATTGGCTGATGCGTGGGATAAGGCAGAGCGCTTTACATAAATACTCCCCTTTAGTTTCTAGGGCAGGGAAGGTATTTGGACACCGAGATGTGGCTCCTGAGGCGGGTGTGGTGAGTGCTTAGTGATTATTCGGTGGTACTGACCGTTAGAGTAGGGTATATCCCGAAACCTCGAAATTTCCCATTTCACTAATATCGACGCTGAGGACAGGTTTATGATTTCTGGTAACTATGTAGTTGTGTGGACATCGCCACAGGAAATAGAGCACTGCCCTAATAGTGCAGCACTCATCACTCAGCAAAAATTATGAAGGGAAAAGAAAAAATAAAGAGACCAAGTTACTGGGTCGGCGAAAGCAGAATGTCATGCCGCAGGGGGTTCTGCAGATGATCATCGAACCGCCGTGTGGAGTAGGTAGCTGTGCTGCTAACACGGTGTTCTTTCTCCTTGTCTGACTCCTTGCTAGGCGACTTACAAGGGAAAATGCTCACCACCAATTCAATAACTAATGTTAAAGTGGTACGCCAAGAAGATCCCGTGACATTACAGACCGAGTTGTGGTAAAAGTGTCCTCTGCAAATCCAAGCTGCATATAAGTTGTCGCTAACTATCCCCCAACCCTCCCGCTTCCTCTCTTCTTTCTCTCGTTCACCTCCCCCACAGCACACAACAGCACCACGTACCCAGGGAGTGATTATAGATCCTCTCTCAGTACTCCGGCCACCTTTCTCACAACATCATTTGCGTGTTGTTAGCATCCGCATCCGCTAAAGAGAGCTTACTTTCTACATCCTCCATCAATTGTCACAAATACCCCACACCTGGGCCTGATGATTTCATCAAAGGGCAGCAAAGCCGTTTGGGCGGCTTCACTGTTCTACCTCCTGTTCGTATGTCTGGCGCCTTTACTATCGCCAGTCAATGCGGCCGAGAATGATACCGAGAATTTCGGAACCGTTATTGGTATCGATTTGGGAACTACATACTCGTGAGCCCCTCCTCCCCAGGAACTATGGAAGTGGCAGATGTGAAATGGATCTGTGTACTGACTCTTTGAAGTTGTGCCGGTGTGATGAAGGGAGGTCGTGTTGAGATCATGGTCAACGACCAAGGAAACCGTATCACCCCGTCGTACGTCGCCTTCACCGAGGACGAGCGATTGGTCGGAGACGCCGCAAAGAACCAGTACGCCGCCAACCCCACCAACACGGTCTTCGATATCAAGTAAGTGAACTCCCCCCTTCTCCGCCTGTAGCGAGCTTCGCAAGAGAGGGGCATGTCAATTAACGCCCTTTCCTCCCACAGGCGTCTCATTGGCCGCAAGTTCAACGACAAGGACGTTCAGCAAGACATCAAGCATTTCCCCTTCAAGGTCGTCAACAAGAACGGAAACCCCAATGTCCAGGTTGAGGTCTCTGGAGAAAAGCGTGTCTTCACTCCCGAGGAGATTTCCGCCATGATTTTGGGCAAGATGAAGGAGATCGCCGAGGCCTACTTGGGCAAGAAGGTCACCCACGCCGTTGTCACCGTTCCCGCCTACTTCAACGATGCCCAGCGTCAGGCCACAAAGGATGCCGGTACCATTGCCGGACTCAACGTCCTCCGTGTCGTGAACGAGCCCACCGCCGCAGCTATTGCCTACGGACTTGACAAGAAGGGTGGTGAGCGCCAGATCATCGTCTACGATCTCGGTGGTGGTACATTCGATGTCTCGCTTCTTTCCATTGACCAGGGTGTCTTCGAGGTGTTGTCGACTGCCGGTGATACCCACTTGGGAGGAGAGGATTTCGATCAGCGTGTAATCTCCCACTTCACCAAAGTTTACAACAAGAAGCACGACGTCGACATCACCAAGGACCTCAAAACCATGGGCAAGCTGAAGCGCGAGGTTGAGAAGGCGAAGCGTACTCTGTCTTCGCAGATGTCCACCAGGATCGAGATTGAGGCTTTCCACGATGGAAAGGACTTCTCCGAGACTCTTACTCGCGCGAAGTTCGAGGAGCTCAACTTGGATCTCTTCAAGAAGACCCTCAAGCCGGTCGAACAGGTCCTCAAGGATGCCAAGGTCAAACGTGAGGATGTCGATGACATCGTCCTTGTCGGAGGTTCCACCCGTATTCCCAAGGTCCAGCAGCTTTTGGAGGAGTACTTCAAGGGCAAGAAGGCTTCCAAGGGTATCAATCCTGACGAGGCTGTTGCCTACGGTGCCGCCGTCCAGGGAGGTGTTCTGTCCGGTGAGGAGGGTACCGACGAAATCGTTCTCATGGACGTCAACCCCTTGACTCTCGGTATTGAGACTACTGGTGGTGTCATGACTAAGCTCATTCCCCGCAACACTGTCATCCCCACCCGCAAGTCGCAGATTTTCTCGACTGCCGCCGACAATCAGCCCATCGTTCTCATCCAGGTGTACGAGGGAGAGCGCTCGCTGACCAAGGACAACAACCTGTTGGGCAAGTTCGAGCTCACCAACATCCCCCCGGCTCCCCGTGGAGTTCCCCAGATCGAGGTGTCGTTCGAGCTCGATGCCAACGGAATCCTGAAGGTGTCCGCCGCCGACAAGGGTACTGGCAAGTCCGAGTCGATCACCATCAACAACGAGCGTGGTCGTCTGTCCCAGGAGGAGATTGAGCGCATGGTTTCCGAGGCGGAGAAGTTCGCAGACGAGGACAAGGCCAACCGCGAGAAGATCGAGGCGCGCAACGCCCTCGAGAACTACGCTTTCTCCCTCAAGAACCAGGTCAACGACAAGGAGGGTCTCGGAGGAAAGATCAGCGATGAGGAGAAGGAGACTCTTCTCGCCGCCATCAAGGAGGCTACCGGATGGTTGGACGAAAACGGAGCTACCGCTACCACTGAGGACTTTGATGAGCAGAAGGAGAAGCTCAGCCAAGTCGCTTACCCCATCACCTCCAAGAGTATGTCTACCCCCCTCGTCATGATTATCCTTCTGAACTTTAAACTAACTTATTTGTTCTTAGTGTACGGTGGTGCTGGAGACGCTCCTCCATCCGAGAGCCCCTCGAGTCACGATGAATTGTAAACTGTACGACTTGTTTCTTTCTTGTTTTAGCTATCTTCGCCCCCTTTTTTTTCCACATGTGCTTCTAGAAATGGAGTTACCCTTTTTCTGTGTAAACATTCTGTTCACTGTTGTGCCAACGGTGGTTCGTGATATTCGGCCAAGAAGAGGCAAGGTGTTGAGATGGCCTACCATGTACCTGGTAACTGGATATACATAGTGTTGTAGAGCTTACTCATACGAGGACCACCCGCCGTTCCCCCCCCCCCCCCCCCCCCCCACGCCCCTTCATGGCCTCTGCGGGAGAAGAGTAAGTAGACCAGGGGAGGATTTTTCTTTTGTTTCTTTTACCGTCCATTGCGAGGAAGAAACGACAATACTCGAATGCATCGCAGCTCACGCCAGGGCAATCGAAGAAGCGATGAAGGCGACGTACACCTTCACGGTCCTCCGTAGTATCGCAGTCGCTTCCGGATCGTATCGCATCGGCGCAGGCGGTAAGTTTCGCAAACCGAGCTGCTTAGGACTGCAGGCCATCGCCGAGAGCCAGTTTTTTTTCTTTCGCTTTTTTGGCTGCTTCATAGCCAATTTGAACTCCGTGCTTAGTTATGTGCGACAGTGTCTTGGATTGCAGGTGTTGTTGCCTTGCTGATGGTGATGGTTGCAGGAAGAAACACGTTGTAACCAATCGTGCCGAAAAATTGAACTCCTTTCCACCGCCCTATCTATGCCCATACAATTTTGTTCTTCCTCAACCGCCACCACCGTAACACACTCCTTTACCACAGAATATGTTGCATTGACCTTAAAAGGGCATCCGGTATTCGCATGTGCTCTATGCAGACAACAGTGTTGCGTGTTCTGTCCGATTTTTTGAAACGGAAGTTGAATTTGCGAAGGTCCGACAGTGCCCAGTCCTGCATTGCAATCCCGAATGACTTGAAGCCATCCCAATGACTGGAACCGGTGGCGGTGATGGGGAACAAGACATGGTGGTACATAGAAATCGATTGATGGTAACGTGATTGATGATGGATTGGATTCGATGGTCCGCCACCTTTTACCCCGCTTGAAATCCTGCTGGCGCCGCAGCCACCCTTCTCTTTTTCTCGGCAACCTCTTTTTAGTTTTACTTAATTGTGGTGTGGGCACACTGTAGAGAGTGTGTCGGGGATTCGAATGTGCCAGTCATACGAATGCCGAGACGCTAAGAGGCTTAGCGCTGCTTAGTGTGCTACTAGCGTCGCTTGGCATGAGGATCGTGGCTCTGCGGTCACGCGCCGCCATAGGAATACCGTCTACGTACCTGAATCGCCGTAACATCCTGGGTTTTCACCAAATGACAGAAGTAAGGGTTTGAATCGACCCTCAGCTTATATAATTGCTGCCATCAAAGTAGATTTCCGGAACGAAGTCCCAAAAAGGCCACCTCCAGAATCAAATAGAATACATAGGTATGTAATTTCAAAAACCAGAATCTAACTCCTCCCAATCAGACTCATTCTCATCACCACTTCCATCTTCTCTTTCACTCTCACTACCCTCTTCCAGCTCTTGCTCCAAATCATGTATATCCTACCTTGTCTTTTGCAGGCGGTCCACTTCCTTCTGTTCATCCTCCTTCAGACGAGCAACAGATCTCCATGTTGTCGGAAGTTTCCAAAGCGCGATGCTTCTCCCCCTTTACATAGAGCTCTCGTATTCGAACATCCAACTTCTCTGCCTTTTCCTTCAACTTCTGCAGCTTACTTGACTGCACCTCTTTGGACTTCGCTTGCCATCAGAGTGCTGTTGTATTCTGCCTTATCGCGAAAAAAAAGAAAGAAAAACAATATTCAATTAGCGCCTTGGCATTCGTATGCCTGGCACATTCGAATCCCCGACGCACTCTCTACTGTACTTTTGGTGAGTACTGTATAGTCAAAGGGAGGGTAAAAAACAAACGAAAATACGTATTTTTTCACATCGTGATATGTACGGTAGAAATATGCGTTTAGCGTTTTTTTTTATCCTCCCCTTGACTATACAGTATATACCACTTCAGTAAAACGACGGGCATTGCGTGCATACCTTTTCTCCTTTCAATTTCATTTAATTGTGGTGCGGGCACACTGTACTTTGGTGGGTATTGTATAGACTACCACTTTAGTAAAACAGCGGGGCATTGTGTACCTTTTCTCCTATGCACAAAAAGAGCTTACTCATAGTTATCTAGCTACTGTACCACTGTCTCACCGTCATGGTGCATACGCCTAATCTAGATAGCTCGCCAACTCGTATGTATGCAACGGGATCTGACTGGGATTAGCGGCGAGTGATAGTCATGACTTAAGCGCGTATAGGATTCCAACTTCATAAAACCAACTCCGTTCTACTCTAGTCTACTCACTCCCTCTCCTCTATGAGTTGTGGGAGGAGGGGGGGGATCATTTTCATTCATCAATTTTACCCGCAACTCATCACCATAAAATGCCACCGAAAAAAAACCCCCTTCCATGTCCCCGCCATGCTCCAACCCAAGTCCCAGTCCCAGTTCAGTCCCCAGTCCCAGTTCCTGCAGTAAAGTGTGTAGCAAAAAGCGAGCGTAATAAGTGAAAGTAAAAAAAGAGGTAAACAAGGTAAATACGGAAGGGATAAAGAAATGGGGAAAAAAGGAAGATGGAAAGATGGAAGGAGAAGATGAAGATGAAGATGAAGATGAAGGAAGAAGTAAAAGTATCTACAGCGAACCGAGCCGAACGTTTCCCCGAAGCCCTCCCCTGAACCCTCTCCCGGTCCAAAAGATACACACGCTTAGAACTTGCCCAGCAGCATCTTCCAGATCCCAGGCTTGACCTCTCCCTCGATAGCCTTGACTTTATGTCCACCCTTCTCGAGCTCTTCCAATCCGACCTTGCTCGCGCTGGAGCTACGATCTGCAAGCTTGACCTCGCCACGGCGGTTGACGATGATCTTCGCGTTCATGGGCAGGGCGCTACGACGCTTGACCTCGCGTTCCCACTGCTTCTTGCGGCGGAAGTAGTAGATGACGATACCGATGAACAGGGCGATGGCGGCGACGACGACGGCGGTGATGATGCCGATCTGCGCACCCACGCCCACGCCCATGAACGCATCCGAGTTGCCCGCTCCGCCGCCGTCGGAATCGCTCACTTGCTGGGTGTTGCCCACTGTTCCCTCGTCGTCGTAGGAGAACCCCGGCTCCGAGGGGTAGTATTCGCTCGCTTCGCGCGTCTCCGAGGGCGTTGCTGACGGAACCACGGAGGAGGCTGTGGAGCTCACCCGTGACGGCGCTGCGCTGCTACGTGCCACCGAGGCGGATAGGGAGGGCGAGCTCTGTGCGAGCACGCCACCCAGGCCGAGGAAGGCGAGGAAGAGGATGTGGGATGGCCGGAGATGCATGGTAGGGTGTGAGTGATCGAGAGTGATGGTGTCTGGGGCGATTATCCGAACGGAGACCAGCTGCTATGGAGGCGTGCGCCTGTGTCTGCTATCTACGCCTGTGCGTATGTGTATGTGTGTGGCTTTTGCCGGGCCAAAATGTGGACGGCTTCTCTTTCTTGTAGAGAGGGTGTATGTGTTGTAGGCGCTGGCACCTGGAGACTTGACCAAAAGACAACAGGACGGACGAGATCCCAGAAAAGAGAGGAAAGGAAACCGTGGAGGATTTTCGATGCAGTTAGCAGGTATGTGGGAAGCTGCGGGGTGGGCGTCTATGTAATATACTCTCTCCTATTTCCACCGGCGTGACTCCCTATCCACACCCCTTCCTTGCGTGCAGGAATTCAGCGGACATAGACGCTGGCGATGAGGATCTGCAGGGATCGCGGAAATGTTGGTGCTGGGGTTACTGTCTATTCCTGGGAGGGTGTGGGCGGGCGCTTAAGCATACACGTCCAGCTGCACAGATGATTGATTCGTTTGGAGCTTTGGAGTGGTTTCGGATTTGGGACCTGCGGCCAGTCGGCTGGAGAATTGGGTGCTGCATACAGATGCATGCTGGCTGGGTTGGGGTTGCTGGTTGGTTGGAGGCGTGTTTCTCTTTTGTTTTTTTGTTTTTTTTGGGGGGGAGGCGACTGAAGGCGAATTCGACAGCAAGAAACCCCTCCGCCGGGATGGATAAGGATTCCGAGCGGCCGAGTGCGGAGGAGTGCGACGTCAGAAACGGCGGGACAGACAGTGCTGGTGGGGTTTGACGTCCTGCATTCCTTCGGAGGGTGAAGGAAGGAAGAGCGGCTGTCCAAACTACGTAGATAGATGGGTGGTTGGCCGGCCAGCCGTGTCGGGAGGGACTCTACGCACACATGCATCTTGGGGGATCGCGCTTCGGTTGCGGAACACCCTCCACACAGACGAAACACCCACCACCACCTCCTCCCCAATCCTCCAGTCCAACTCCTGGGTATATATGTTCTTCAGGCTCGTGCTTGGATTCCGAGAGCCAGGACAGCGTGCAACCGCTGATAGTCACCGCGTGGACTCGAGTGTGTGTATTCGCTGCGTGTGCCTCCGGTAGGTATGGAAGAGGAATTATTGGAGTGCGAGGTGTGCCCAACTTCCAAGACGTTTGGATTCCCATTCTAGGTAAACGACGCCAAGCCTCTTTTATCCTCTTGCGCATTGGCTTCGGCGGCTATCTGGACCAACTTGCTGAGGCGGCCGCATTACGAGTGCTCGCCCGCGCGCGGGGACATCTGTCTTGGAGGCTTGCCAGGTAGCTACCGGCATTGCCGGGTTGAAGCGTTCGGAATCGGCAGAACTTTCCGGTAGAGAATTGTTTGCATGGCAGACATGTAGGTGCATAGTTACGAGTTGGAGGCCAGTTGGAGGCGTTGATTATTGGCAGCGGGCTGGGGCGTACGGGTTCCTACGTGACGGACGGCTCAGCAATGCGGAGAATAAACACGAACGGAGGGCGTTACAGAACACCGGCAGGATCTAATTCGGGCGATTCTTCGAACAACACCCACTCTCCTAGTCACGAATACACAGAGACGCAGACGGAAAACTTCAGCGCGTCGTGCACGAATCGATGGCACCGAGCATGATCCCGAGATGGACGAATCCGCTCGGCGTGAGGGCGGAGGGTGACGAAGCAACGGATGGACTGGTAGATATCTGGAGAGGGGATACAGTCGCCATAAGCAACTATGAAGCATACCCATAGAGCAGACCTCCGGCTTGGGTAGCAGGTCCCCCACCCGCCCAGTCTTCCACCGAGGCCAGTCGGCCACTCGCGGCCGCTCATCCGCACCTCTGGGCTATTAGCTGCCCCGCCCTCCGTCCCCCTCCTAATACTACGTCAGATTCCGTGGGTATTGTTATGCTTATCGCCTCAGCTCGGTCCGATGTCCTCGCCCTTCATCCTCTACCATGAGTTAGCGCCGCCGCACTCGTCCACGGTACCGACAGAACGTTCCAACCCGGGCGTTTGCGGACCCACCGCCGTCCACAAACCGCCTCTCGCTGGTCAAAGCTTCCCCACTACTACCGACGGGGGACCGATACCAAAGAAAGCCCCGACCCGTCGGACAAAGAGAGAAAATTTATTAAATAAATCCACGAAGAGCTGCGCGCAGTATGAGTTACTTATCCACTGTTCTGTATGTATCCGACCAGGTCGTGAATGTCCAGACAACTACGAGCACTCCTTCCTCGTCGTAAAAGGCGGGCCCGACGATACTCTCCTTCCTAACAGCGGTAGGAAACCGACTGATAGCATCATCAAGGACTTCTGCGATGCCGGATACGAATCCCCAACCCCCACAACCTTGGCTGCTAAGGTATGTATAGCTATTTGCTGGGCTCCGGAAGGAAACCGCGGTGGGGGCCGTCAGATGTCTTACGTCGAAAGGACACAACCATTCGCCAGCTGATCCTCGAATTGCCGACTTCAAACACTGCTGTTGGAGAGGTGACATACCCACCTCCCGCATTCCGTTGAAGTAAAAATAGCGCCATGGAGAAACCACAGCCCAACACCCGAAGGCCAGTCCGTTGTTGTGAGTCTGTACTTGTTTGAGCATGCCAAAGGGGGTTGTGCCGATATCGAGGGGTTGCGTCTGGGCAGATAATAGGGAAGGGCATACCTAGTTACCTCTGAGTATCTGAAGTGTCCGGGTGATAGCCATCGTAGAGGACTCCGAGGGCATTTTTTTATAGTCAGTGCAGCTCTCGGCAAAGGTCTGGTGTCTTCCCGCTGGCGATATTGCTTCCAGCATGTTTTAGGCAGTCGGCTTTTCCAGTAGTGAACGCATTGATGAGGTTTGTGGGCAGGAGTATTGTTTGGAACAGACTGTTCTTCGTCCGCCTCCTTGGGGTGGCGTTGATGTTGAAGGGCTTTGATCACGATGGCATCCGTCGAGAACATACATGCTGGAATTTTGTTTTGTTTTGTTTCGCCGTTGATCGGATGTAGTTAGCCTGGCTGATCATATGCAATCGCTGAAGTGATCGTTCGAAATCCATCGAGTGACACAAGCTTCTTGGGAGCTAGATAGACTAGTTATTCATCACGTGCATTCTCACAAGGTAGTACGTGTCTCTAGCGAACAACACTACGCCCGCCTTGCTGTTCATACACCCCGCCTCTCTTCACGTCTATATCCCAATCGGACCGTGACCGTACCTCTACCTGCCTCCAGCAAACACACTTCTCCCTCTCCCACAAGATGGTGCGTCCTCCTGTCGGGCGAGGTGAGTCGGGTCGAGATAGCTAACCTCCAAGCTCCGCAGAACTCCCTTTTCAACTCGGCCCTAAAACAAACGCAATTAATAAAGCGGGACCTAGACGTACTGAGCTCATCGCCGCTGGCGGCTTCACCGGCGTTGCAAGGCCAGATTTCGGCGTCGATCGCTTCGCTCTCCCGCACAATCAACGACTACGACACCATGGCGCGGCGCGAACTCATCCCCGCGAAGAAGGAGAAGGCCGAACAGCGGGTGAAAAACTTCCGGAAGGAAATGGCTGAGTACCGTGCGCAGTTCGAGAAACTGAAGGGACAGCGACAGGAGGCGGTTGGTTTCCCCCTTTCCCCTTTCCGCCCCGAAGAGTTGGTTTGGAAGGCGGTGCGTGTTACTTTTCGCTTACTTTTAGTCACGCAATGTAGGAACACACGGTAGCACGCGGAGAGCTGCTGGGCCGGAGAGGCCACTCCTCCGCCACCCCGGAAAACCCATACGCAAACAGCACGCACGCCCGGTCGTCGTCGAATCCGTTCGGTCCGTCGTCCGGAGGCGGCGGTGGAAACGTGTCGTTATCGATGGAGGACCACACATTCCGCGAGCGGGACTTTCTCTCGCGAACCGACAGCCAGCTTGACGAGTTCCTTGACCGGGGAAGGGCGGTGCTGTCGGATCTGGCAGAGCAGAGGACCATGCTGAAGGGGACGCAGAAGAAACTGTACAGTGTGGCGAACACGCTGGGGATCAGTGGAGATACAATCCGCATGATCGAGCGAAGGTCGCAGCAGGACAAGTGGTTCTTCTATGGCGGTATAGTAGTATTCTTTGTCTTCTGTTATTTCGTGCTGAAGTGGTTTGGATGAGATGGTCCACGGTGAAGATTGGGAGTGCGAGTGAGAAAACGAGGAGGAGCGGTTATACCAACTGGAAGATTGGGCTGAATGTCAGATCAAAGGAAGAGGGCCCCAACCTACATAATGAATTACAATAAATGCTGATCTCTTGTGGCCTTGAACTCACCAATACCCGTGACCATTCATTACAAAGTAAACTATGACCTTTCACGTGTGGCTTGGCATGACTAACCAGGAACATGTGTACCAAACGGTTTCCTGGTGTCACACCTTGCATTCGCCACCTTCAGCACCGGTCCCCTTGACAACACCACCGTAACCACAACCCACCTAAGCCGAAGCACAGTCCAAAATGGGAGGCGTAAGTTCCGCTGAATCTCTTGTCTTTCCACAAGTGTACTGATACTCTTGCAGGATCTCAACCTCAAAAAGTCGTGGCACCCCCAACTGCTCAAGAATCAAAAGCGCGTCTGGGAAGAAGAGAAGCGCGCACTCGAAGAGCGCAAGCGAACGGATCAATGGAGGAAGGAGCAGGAAGAGGAGCGCCAGCTCCATGAGCTACGGAAGATTCAGGAGGCGGCAGGCGGCAAGAAGGTTCTCGATCGCGTCGACTTCCTCTACAGCGGGCCGGCCCAGGGGATGGATCGGACCAGCGAGGAGATGGAGGCGCTGCTGCTCGGGAAGCGGAGGATTGATGGCTTGCTTACCGGGAAGGATAACGACATTCTCAAGAAAAATGCGGGTACGGAGGGGTTCTTGAAGACGCCGACTGGGGTGGCGAATCAGAAGGATATCGTCGCGAAGGTGCGCGAGGACCCTCTGCTGGCGATCAAGCGGAAGGAGCAGGAAGCGCTGGAGGTGTACATGAACGATCCGACGAGGAGGCGGAAGCTGCACGGGACAGGGGGCGTCGATGGAAAGAAGAAGGAGCGGAGACATCGACAGAAGTACGACGACGAGGATAGGGATAGACACCATCGCAAGAGGTCGCGGTCACGGTCGGGGAAGAGACATAGGTCGAGGAGCCCCCGGCCAGATAGGGATAGGGATGATAGGGACTATCGTCGCCGATCGAGGGAGCGCACAAAGAGGTCTGACTCCCGTGAACGGTCTACGAGGTCTGATTCTCGGGAGAGAAGACACCTATCAAGAACGCCGGAGAAGCGTGGAGGATCTCACTCACACCATGACGAAGATGAGAAGAAGAAGGATGGTACATCTCCGCACTCTGCACGTCGTCACAACGACCGCCGACTCTCTCCTCCACGCCGGTCCTCCCGGCCCCGCTACAGATCTCCGCCCCGCCGCCATGCAAAAGCCACCTCGATATCCGCTGCGGACGAGGAGGCAGAGCGTGCTCGGAAATTGGCAGCGATGCAGAGCAACGCTAGCTCGCTCGATGCGGACCGTGTAAAGCGCCTCGCGCTGTTGGACGAGAAAGAGAAAGCGGACGCGGCCGCTGAGGGAGAGGCTAGGATGCGCAATAATAAGTACGGAGGACGAGCCCAGTTCTTGAACCAGGCTCACCGACAAGCCGGTGAGATGGATCTGGGTGAGAGGGTGGGGAGGTCTAGACAAGGTCTTGTTCAAGGCAGAGATCAGGATTGAGGTGTGCCTATTTCGGTGGGACTTAAATTTTGTTGCTTTTGCTTTTCTTGCTGAAATTTTGTTTGGAGTTCGGGGTCACCGTGTACTGTTGTTGCGGGTGATGTGATGTGATTGGACCGTCTGCGATCATCTTTCTTGTATTGGTACCAGCGGGTAATAAGCATTTGAGAATGCAGCAAGCATACAAACAGCTCTTGGGTGAGGTCCGAATGATAGACTTCGACATCTATGCACCACCACGCACGCTTAACAGATTTGCAATTGATTGGGCCGCCAAGATTCGCACTCCAGATCTCACGATACCGCTCTGCCGGCGTCTGCCTGCTCAACCGACCAAATATACAGCGCAGCGAGATGGTGGGGGCCGGCAGCAGACACAAGAACAGGCCTAACATACGGTGCGAGTCCTGGGAAGTTGACTTGGGATACGGGCTTGGGATATCGAAGGCGGCACTTCTTTCCCAACCACACAACTTCCAACCAACAAGTCCGACTGTGTAGCCCTACCGGATGATGGCACCCATAGGTACGTACAAAAAGCGATCAGGTGCCGGCGGCCTAACTACATACATGTGCTCGACGGGCCCATTGTTCGTTCGGCCGCAACTGCTAGCAGAGCACACCACCAAGCAGGATGCTAGATGATATTCTGAAATATGTACTGGGACACCGATCGTGAAGGTCTAGCTGCCGGCTAACGACACTAGCACTCCACTGCCCCTCGGTGATACGAGTCGAAAACAGACCTAACTTGTTGGTGCCCAAGACCACAGCGCCACGATTGAAAGGTGCTATCTGTGCGGCTATATCCGAGGCCAGATCTAGTATATACATACTTATGTCGCATCTCAACATCGTGCAGACCACAACGCCAATTTCGACGATTTCCATGCACATGTCATTCTGTTTTCCGCTTAGTCATTAATTGCGTGCGACCTATCTAGACCATGGCAAATATACACACCGGTTCAGTTCCCGTCCACAGTCCAACTCCGACTCTGATCAGTCCGCAGGCGGCTCGGCCTCGTTGCTGATCGTGGCAACGTACACACTACCGGTTCCGGTCCTCATTTCTGTAAAAAAAATTTAATTACTTATTCATTCATTAATCGCATACGACTTATCTAGATCATGGCAATACACACCGTCCGGTTCCTGTCCTTGCGGCTCATTGTGGCCCCCCCTTGCCCTCCGCCCTGGCCTGTCCCGAGAGTTTTATAAAGTGAACCAAGGGAAGGACAAAATGGAAGACAAAAGAAAGGACAAAAGGAAGTCGTCTCCCTACTCCTCTTCCGCGGAGGCCATGAAGGAGGATGTGGGGAGGGACGGCTGTTCCCCAACCTCCACCCTCGTCTCCTCAGCCTCTCGTCTCCTCCCCTCTTCCTCCGCTTGCCGCTCCCGGAGTTCCCACTCTGACACTCCGCTCTGGGAGTCTTCCGAGGCCGGGGTTGGGACTAGCCCCTCCCCCCCCAGCACATCCGTGGTAGGAAGAACGTCTAGAATCACCTGGCTTCACCGCCCATCTCCGAAGAGGTCCCAAATCTTAAAGTACTCCTTTTCCCTCCCGACTTCACTTCGCACCTCCGCCCACAGGACATTCTGCTGGCGCTTCTAGTGGGGTAGTTTTTGAAGAGCTGTTCCCTCGACACCACCAGTACTTAGCAGTGGGCCACTTCTTTGTCCAGTGAGCAGTGGTTCGTCTTCAACTGGTGAAACCTTATAGTGAGCCGTGGCCGGAACTGAGTCCGGCTTCTGACGTGGCTTCTGATGCCGGCTTACTGGTATTTCTTTCCGGCAACCTTGGCCCCCCGTCCATGCCCCGGCTTCCCACCCACCTGTGCTCGGTGATCGAGCGTTCCAGGTGGGTGAGCGATCTGGGTGGCAGGCGCCGTCGCCCGTATCTGTCACCAAACCCAAGAAACTCCACGCTATAGGCATCCGGCCAGATTCGCCCATTCGTCTGCATTCTTATTTCCAGGTATCCTCTTATGGGCAGGGCACCATCGAAGCTCGATCATCACCGTTGGTTCCCTCTGGCGGAGGGTAGCAATGTGCTTCCTAGCTTCGAGAGCGTAGACCTGGCCAGGGCGGGTCGTTGCCGTGACACTCAACCCGACATTTTGCGTCGATTAGTAGCTGCGGGTGATATACTGTGCTCGAGCCGGCTGTTTCGAAATTTGAACTGCAGCGCTTGCCAGCGACCTCCCCTCGCCGGCTGCCACCTAAGCCATCTAGGCCACGTAGGAGTTTTTTTAGTATCTGCAGTCGTTGAGTCGTTGCTCCCACCAGTGGACACCCACACCAGGGCGATATGTGCGTGAGAAATGTCGTTTCGTTCTCGCTCGCATACCCCACCCTGTCCACAACAGCGGCGTGTAGGCGCCAGCCCATTCCCATCCTCTTACTAGTAGCTACACTGGGTAAATGGCGAAGTAAAGAAGGAAGACTCGATCAGCAGTCGCACCGCGAGGACGGCAGAGAAGCGTCACGGCCCCTCCCGGGGAACCGGACACCTGGAGTAATCAGACTGGTGAAGCGGGATTCGAGACTGCTGCCAACCATTCCTGTGACGCGTCTCTACATACGTAGCTGCAGAAACGCTGCTAGACAGGAGGGGGGTCGCGAATAAGCGATCGGCAGCGGCGGTTCAGCCGTATGGCAAGGGGACCGTCTTTTTCTTTCCTTTTTTTGTATTTATTCAAGCAAGGGGATCGTCCACATCATTCCTTACTCCCACCCCGGTTCATCGTATCGCATTCGATCACGCAAGTCCAGTCGACACCTCTGCTGTTCCAATCTCAGCCCTGCTCTGTCCACTGGATCCCCGGCTCCGTGGGTGGTGATGATCCATTAACCGCATGTGACCTTATCGGCATGGCAATATTATGCACAGTCCAGTTCCGTGCACCCCGACCTCGGTCAGTCCGCAGGCGGCCGCTGGGGGTTTTTTTATTCATTAATTGACATAGATCCTGGTAATAAAGAGTGAGGCTAGATTAACGTCTGCCTCTGGACGAGGACAAAACCCTGAATCCAGTCCGACGCAACATTTCATCCTCGTACATCTACCCTTGGGGCAAGCTTAAAGCCATTCCGAGACTCACAAGCGAGGTATGTCGGTAAGTATACTTAGTACAGCTCACACAAACCTCGGCCTGTGGTCCTGGGGTAGTTTTATGTCTTCCCAAGAAAGCTCAATTTTCATATAACTAGAGCTAGGTACAGAGAAGTTTGTGGAAGTTCAGGTCTAAGGTTAACCTTCTCCAAGGAGTGAGTTTTACAAAATCTCAGGTTCTTTGGGTAAAGTCTATGTTCTCTCCAGAACAACTCAATTTTCATATAGGTACCTAGAGCTACCTGGCACTGAGGAGCTTGTGGACATTCTCAGGTCTAAGGTTAGCCTTCTCCAGGAGTGAGTTTATGGACTTCTCAGGTCGTGACGAGTAAGACGCGAAGAGCACGATGCAATATTACCGTGGTAGTTACCCAATCCGTAAGCTGCTTTGGCTGGTTGTGGCCTAAGCTATGAAGTCTCGCGACTTTTTTTGGTGGTTCCGCGGTGGGATTGTACACGCTATCTAGGAGAGGCGGACGAATGCGAGTGATGGTCCATGGATCGCATGGAGCCTCATACGCATCGCCTCGTCGCTGCTCCCTTCCCACGAATTGGGCGGAACGCTAGATAGATAGGTGGACTGCACGGCGATCGGTATAGTATATAGGGTATGTAGCTGGGTAACGGGTTCCTGGCAGGATCGGGAGCAGCTGAACCCGTTGTGCGAATGTTTTACTTCTAAAAGTCTTATTATTTTTGCCGGTTTATGTATCTGGAATTGCTTGGACCGGCCGATGTCAGCCGTATGTACCGTCAAGACGTCGCATTGCCTGGCGATGCCTCTGTGCTTCCCGATGTCACCGAGTCCCCCCCCCCCCCATTTCCGTCGGCAAGGGCGTAAAGAGCCGAGCATGGGGGTAATAATAGCAACTGAGACTCCCGCTACAGGCGACACTTCAATGCTGTGAGACCGGGTGTGTATCGCCAGAGAGGAGCGGCAACAGAATATGCCTGACGCCTCACCTATCCGAACCGACCATGTGTGCGCTTGGAGGAATCTCTCTCTTGGGAAAAGTCGAGAATGTTCGTGCTGCAGGCTCACATTGCTAAACTGGAAGCCACCGCTTGATTGGTTGGGGGGGCAAAAAGTGTTTGCAGTTAATGAATATCCACTTTGACAGTTCACTCCGTTCATGCTGGCCTTGCAGCCGATCGCGGATAGATATGGATTCTACATACTCTATATATCTCTCTCTCTCTTGGCGAAGGCAGCGTACCTCCCCCCTCCCCATTGTTTGCCAGCGGTAGCTGCCACTTAAGGCCGGCCATGGGCTTTGATCCTGGTACGCATTGCTATTCTCCAGGAATGAGGCTAGCGGAATCTCCAGGTTCCCAGCGTGGTAACATTATCGCGTGCGGAATGTCAAGCTGTTCGGGGACACTGGTTTTTGACGATATCGTATCCGGCCGTGGCGCTGTTTTGTTTGTATAGTTAGATACGTGTTGACCGAGACAGCCACCCCGCGAGCTCAGGTGTTCAGCCCATGTCCTGATACCCATGTTTTGTTTTACGTGGTAGCTATACGCATGTATACGCGAGGTCTGTGGTGGTCAACAGGCTCGTGGTGGCGTCCTGCCACAATTTCTCACTCGTCCATCTGCGGGCGAGGGTCTCCCTCCGTCGTAGCCAGTTGCCGTGCCACACGGTTGCATTGGGCGTCCCTCCGCTGCAAAGTCTGCAGACCTCTGGGCTGTCAATCAGCTGGCTGGCCAAGTGTGCGTCGCGGGGTATCAAAACGGGGCCATTCCCCCGCCGTCCAGATCGGTTGGCGGCAGTTTCCTCCATCTGAACCTTCTCGGCGGTGTGCAATTGATCTTCCCCATTTCCTGGCTCCATCTTTCCAGCCCATATTAACCTCTCTACCCGAAAGATCTGAATTCCGAGAAACTGCGGCAACGTCCGACAACAGAAGGAGCAGGAGACGCACTGAGAAGGCAATGGCCAGAACCATCGGCAGCGGAGGTTACGACTTCCTCCACACAGTCCCCATAGACCACAGCCAGCTGGACATGGATATCCGTCCACTCACGTCTGAGCTTTTCACGTTCGAGTCCTCGTCTCCTCCTCGCGGGTCTAACTACGCGCTCCACGAGCTCTGCGAATACGGCTCTATGCGCTACCACGTCCTGATCACCTGCAACGACGGAACCGCTTCCTGTGTCGAAAAGACGCTCCTGCTGAGGTGCAAGGCCTCCATGAGCCACGACATGGACGCCGGTGACCGCACAGACGCTGTGCGGAAGGCCTGGCGCGACCTGGAACACTTCTGGCATCCCGTCGTCAAGGCCGACTATCTCTCCCGGATACAGCACATGGCCCAGGAAGCTGCGGTCCCAAGCCCGTTTGCCGCAAGGAGCTCCCAATTTCCCCCTCGGGGGCAAGGGAAGCCGCTCGTCAGACTCCAAGTCGTCACCATGGACGGCACACTTGCGACGAAGGAGCATGCCGAAACGCTGAAATGGCCGCGCTACGACCCTCTGCCGAACGCCTGGCCGGGACTCGCAGTGTTCGACCCCACACTGGTCACCCTGGGCCAATTGGTCCATGGGCGGCTCGGCAATCTCGCTTTCGTCGGCGGATCAAGGTGTTTCTTCAAGTCGCTGCAGGGCTTCCTTGACGCCCAGTACTTTATCCGGCTCGCCGACAACCTCATCAAGCTCCAAGGCTCGCCTCTGTTCCCAGTCCTAGTCGGCTTAGTCGAGTCGGAGGGAGGAGACGGAAGGATCGAAGGAATCCTATGGGAGTACATCGAGGGCGACTACCTGGACAGAACTGATATGGCGACGAAAGACCAGGCCACCAGGGAGAAATGGAAACGGCAAATCGCCGAAGCCGCAGAGATCACCAGGAGCGTCGGTGTGGCGTGGTCGAATGCGCGCGTCTCGGATATATTCATCAAGAGGGACGTCGACGGAACGGAGAATGTCGTCGTCTGGGGGCTTGGCTGTGGAGTCCTCCACACTACCCGAGCCGGAGAGACACTGAAGCCTGAAATCGGTGCAGTCCAGGGGTTGGAGGGTATCAGGGACTACATTGATGACATCAAGGGACACCATTGAGGCCTGCCGGCGTGGGCCAGAGAATGTGGCGGCTGTTTCCTTTGTCGGCCTTCTTGTTCTTCGGATAAGATGATGTGTGTCTTCCGAATTGTCTGTTTTTCGGGAGCTTCGCTTTCCTATAATATTTCTGCTTTCCCTTCATCGTCCCTCTTGATGCCAACAAGCTGCTCGGTTGTTTGAGCTCTTTTTTTTTGGCCAAGTCCTGCCCGCCCCCTCCGCACGACGTGAATGCGAAATATGGCGGTTGCGGAGTCGTACATACATGGATCGTAGGTTGTGGCGGGATGGGTTGGCGCATGTGTTCTGCTTATAGGTATACATAAGTATCTATTCCGTTGTCTCCATCTATCTGATTCCAGTACCCTGGATCGGGCGTGCTTGGCGTCTAATTTTCACTTTGGGATGAAGGTGGGATATCCGCAATCCGCCAGCAGGAGCGCCTCTCCAAGTAGCTAGTGCCCACTCCTGTCTCCAGAACCTGTCTGCCTGAAACCGGGGACATTCGGGGGCCTGATGGCATGGCTGATCAACTTATTTCTTGCTTCTGCTTCTTCTCGCTCTGCATTGGTCGGTCCGTATGGTCCTTTGAGCCCATTTTCCTTCCGTGTCGGGAGTCGGTGGTACTGTATGGTTTTTGTACTTCTCACCGAGGTGGAGTAACATCGATTGTGTAGGCGTCCGCGGAACTTTTGTCAAGTTGCAAACGTTAGTTAGCGCCGGTGAGAACTATGTATGGATGTCTCCAGCCTTGTCGCATCCGCTGTGGCTTACTACATAGATAGTCTACGTATCTCAAGCGAGCGGAACAAAAATAGATCTAGGAGCCGGTTGACACAAGTGGCTAGAGCGGACGCTAACCGACTCCTCACTCCCAAGCGGCGCACGCATCACCGACAAACTTTCACCGCGACCACTAGCACCTAGAAACACATCGCCATGAAGGTACGGATTATCCCAATTCACGGTTGGGAAAGCACGTAGCCGAGCTGACGTGGGTGCAGATTCTCAATCCCCGCGAGGGAATGCTCAGCAACCATGAGGTGCTCGTGCACATCACGGCGATGAAAGCGCGCTACACCGAGCTGCACCTGCGCGTTGGCGGGGCGCACGCGATGAAGGCGGAGAATCTCGAGACGGTGATGAAAGAAGTAGGCCCGGACCATTACCGTCCTCTCCCTAGGTCCAGATCACTAACACGGTTCCACCTCCCCTCGCCACCAGGTGCGCGACTACCTCCTGGCCTCGCCGTGCGCATTGCAGACGGGCGAGCACATCGCCGCGTTCATGGAGGCGGTGAGCGCGTGGTCGCTGGAGAAGGGCGAGCTGCTGCAGATCGTCAACGAGCGCCCGGAAACCGTCGCTGAGCTCGACTGCATCGTCGAGGAGATGGACACGCGCTTCGACGAGTCCGTGCAGGCCGAGATCCTAGCGACCATAAAACGACACCTGCCGCCAAAGCCACGGGAAGACGGCGCTGCCATCCCAGCTGCCGATGTCGACATGGCCGTCGTCGCCGCGAGTGGCGGCGCGAAGGCGCAGTAATTACCGCCATTCCTTCGTTCCTTCCTTCCTTGTGTGCTCGGGTGGTCGCGCGGGTGGTGGTGGTGGTGGTGTCAGACGGACGGGACGAGAGGTCAATGGCTGGTGGAATCGGGGCGAGTGGGGGAGGCCGCTCACCCTTCACGACTACTCCCGCTCCCAAATGGCTTTATTCGCGAGCATCTCGGTTTCACTATTTCCTCCGGGCTTCGGGCCGCAGTTATTCTAGTGTCTTCGAGTGGCTTCTGGGTCGCAGGTCCGTTATCGACAATGGTATCCGGTTGGATGTTTCCCCCATTGAGTTGCACGAGAGATGCGGCGTTGAGCGCGTGGGAGAGAGGCACAGTCTTAATTGGTTGCGGTTTCTTTTTGTTCCCCGCCGCTTCGCCGTCACTAGAGTCATAGCCATAGATTGCGGCGATCCGAAGCTCATTGTGGAGGCTGGCCGGTGAACTGTGGTTTGCAGCACCGATCATGATGTAAGTTTACGCTCGACGTGTACTTCGACCAGGGAACAGTCGTGCGTTCCCGTGTGATTCTACCTGGATCGCGGAATGGATACGTACGAGATAGGTCTCAAAGAGGGAAGATGCAAACGCTCGGCGCTCGGTAGTGGAAGGCCGTCAGCTCGTGTCGTTTGCTACATACACAACCACTAACTAACCACCACCGGTTCAACAATCAGGTTGGCCCTGCTGACCCTGCTCTTCAACCCAGCTCTCCTCCGCCGCTTCCAGTCCCCCAGGAAACACCTCCGTCCTCGCCAGCTGCAGCGCTCCCTCGCCCGATGCCCCGCTCCAACCAGACCCAATAGAGCAACTTCTTGGACTCCTCTTCACCGACAGCACGTATTTGTGGAATGTGGAGAAGCGGGTATCGGCGCAGCAGCAGGATCGCGGCCGTGTAGGAGATCACGCGGTCGCTCGGCTTGGAGCGGGTCACGTCCGGGCCGGCGACACTGTATGTACATCGTACACCCGTCAGTGCGGGGTGCCCAGCGGATGGGGAGGGTGAAGAGATCGGGACCGGAAGGACGCCTTTCTGTAGCTTCCAGTCAGCGGGCTGCAAGGGGATCGCATGGTTCCGGCGCACTCGCATCGGAGGCGTATCCTTCGGTCACTGATTGCCCCTCGCCCGGCGTGGGATATGTGGGCTCCTTGACCTCGAGCAGTGCTGCCGAGGCTGGGGACAAGGCGGCGATGTTTTGTGGTGGCATGATCGGCATTTTTCCCGTACTGGGACCGGACCAGACCAGACTTGCCTGGCATCGCTGGTGAATCGAATGGCCACGAACGAGACGGCCACAGCTTATCGTGAGGCAAGTTGAGTGTGTAGATATCATGGCCCATGGCTGTTTATCGGGACAAGGTCATCACCGTTAAGCTTAAACCCGATGTTATCTGTCAGCTCAGACGGCGAGTATGTAGACAGATAGGCCTGGAGGCGCATCCGCATTGCATGCGACGATGTTCCAGTCTGGATATGCAGGCAAGAGTTCGGTCTGCTTTTGCGATGAGTCCGAGTCGGGACGTTAGCAAAGCTGGCCTGGATTTCCACACGAAAGCTCGTGGCGTCTGGGATTCGCTAAAATGGCTGAAGGATGGATAGATAGGTAAATATCTATCTAACTCGCCCGCTTCCGACCTTGTTAGTGCTTATGGCTTGCCCACACTTGTGTCCTGGTACAGAAACAACCCGAATTTCTGCATACATAGATATGCACCCACAAACCGTACGTAGAGTGCAAAGGCTTGTGATGATTGCTGTGCATATCTGCAGCGTGGACGACGGTCCGTATGTCGATCCCAACGCTCCTTGCTTCCGCCTGCCAAAGCATCCAGAGCGAAAACCTACCTACCGTGCAGATAACTGCATACTAGCTAACCATCTACTGCCGATGTAGTCGGCAAGGATGGTGAGCGTGGATATAGAGCGAGAGAATATGTTGGGCAAGAACAGATACAGTGGGGCAAGGACGGGTGCCGCGAGGCGGATACGGACGGCAAGGACCAACCAGCGTGGTCCGCGAGGATGAGTGGTGACGAATATGCTCGGCCACAAGATCAAGTATGTATGGCAAAGACGTGCATGGCAAAACAGCCAGTACAGATTTCGAGCACCAATCACAGTTCGTCCTTAATTCAGTTGTTTTTTTTCTCTTTTTTTTTTTGAAAAACAAGAGGTCTTGCAGCAGATTGTCCTCCCACACCGCCGGGTCACGACTCTGTGTGACAATCCCCTGGTGACTCACGAGTTCTCACTCACTTGTCGCTCGTGCTCGACTCGGCATGCGTGAAACACACGACGGGTATCGCCATGACCTGATAAAGCGGCATGCGACTAGTGAAGTGCCATCGTTGTCACACGGCGGGTCCGATCGCTGGATCCAATACCGTATTATCTATCTCGGATAAGAGTCCTCTTTTTGAAATGGGTTTAGCGCAGGGTATGCGCGCTAGTGCGCTTCGGGTTAGTTGGCGTGGAGCGGCTATACAACGTCACCTACTTATTAGGAGGTTGGGAGGCTGAAGGTCGTGAGAATGGCTGTGAGCTGAGCACTGTCGTAACAAAACACCCCGCAAAGATCAAGTCAACAGGAGCATCGGAGTCAATTTCGCAATACCAACCACACCTCACACAATCGTATCGCAATTCGCCACTCTCGTTCTTGCACCCTCGCTTCAATTACCTACCGCGCCGGCAATGCCCCAGATGAAGACGACGATAATACCGAGCCGATTTCCCATCCTCCTGTATCGCCCCCGTAAACCGAAAACAAAGCCCGGCCCAAGGAGACAAGCGACAGCAGACCTCTCGCGCAA
>Ga0307516_10000598_pt1 | contig 48907 bp, 64 predicted proteins | sample 19_EM_MG_FD_203310 | JGI IMG/M metagenome (GOLD analysis project Ga0307516, IMG submission 203310) | Populus trichocarpa ectomycorrhiza microbial communities from riparian zone in the Pacific Northwest, United States - 19_EM | ecosystem: Host-associated > Plants > Roots > Unclassified | place... | reverse complement strand
AAGAATCCCCCCTTTGACAGGCCTGCTTGGAGCCTGGCAATCACTTTCCCTCATAAGTATACAGTACTGTCAATAACTGCTTGAATAATTCCTGGTTCAGAATCTTCTTATAGGTAAGTACTGTAGGATGACAATCGACGACGCCAACAACCACGAGCACTGGTGCCGTTTGCTGTCTATCTGCCCCTTATCAGTCTTTCCCGCTTCCCTGAGCCAGTCATTTGACTTGGGTGATGAGGGCCGTACAAATGACTTTGACCACCCCATTTCTGTCAATGACTGGTGACAAGCCGGAACTTATTGGGTCGATTTTTGATTTTTCCGACATTATACGTAGGGGGACATTGTCGGAGAGTCCAAGGCTCGATATGCCTGCGCGGCCAAAGCAGCCCGACTACTTAGTCCCAATGATTGCGGCCCAGGGGGATGAAACTCCGTGATTCAAGACCTATCCCAGGCGTATCCAAGCTGGTCTCTCCGAGTCGCGAGGACTCAGGCCTCACCAGCAATAGCACTCAGTTACTACTGTACAATTCAAATTTGGCCTCTGTAAGAATTAGTGGGAGTCGAAGTCTTTCGATGTAACCTGTATAATAATCGTCTCATTATTTCGCCGGGAATTTATTTGTGACGAATGTTCACAAATGAGCGCATTTGTTATCAGATAAGGCAACGACCCAGGTTACCCTCCTATATCAAAAACGTGATCTCTCCTCACCACCCCCAGTGGCACTGATATGTCATCTACCGCTGAGGATACGACAGCAGCAGCACCCTCCGTTGCCCTGCCTGGCACCACCACCGCCAACGGCGGGCTCAAACCGAACAAACCCCCCGTCTGGCCCATCGTGCCGCCTCTCCAATGTGCCCGTGCGCAGCACGACGGGATATGCTGTCGCGAACTCAAAGGTGACGAGAGAACCTTGGTCGATCCGGACATCGTTCGGGACATGTACGGCTCCCCCTCTTTTTTTTTTCTTTTCTCTTTGCATCTCATCTCATTCTTATTTTTATCTACCCTTCTCCCCCGCCCGGCCGCATATAAAGCGTCATCGGCCTCTCAGACGGCCTCACCGTCCCCTTCGCACTCACAGCCGGCCTCTCCTCCCTTGGCGAATCCAAGCTGGTCGTCCTGGCGGGTGTAGCGGAGCTCTTCGCGGGGGCGATATCGATGGGCATCGGCGGGTTCTTGGCGTCGCAGGCGGAGAGGGACCATGCGCGGTATGTGAGGGAGCAGACGAGGGTGAGGGTGGCGAGGAGCTGTGAGGGGGAAGTGGAGCGGGAGGTGGAGGAGGTGTTGGGGGTGGTTGGGGTGGAGGAGGGGGTGTGTAAGGAGGTGGCGAGGTGTTTGAGGGAGGTGGAGACGAAGGTGGGAGGGAGTGGGAATGGGAATGTGGGAGGGAGGGACGAGGAGACGGTGGGGATGAGGTGGAGCGGTGATGTGGGTCTTACGGCGTTTTTGCTCAAGTTTGGACACGGAATGGGTGCGTTTTTTTCTCTTTCTCTTTATCCAAGACATGTACACACTGACACCGACTACTATGTATAGAAGAAGTCCCTACGAGACGACTCTACATCTCCGCCTTCACCATCGGGATGGGATACCTTGTCGGTGGACTGATCCCGCTCCTTCCCTACTTTTTCATCGCGCGTGCACACATCGCGCTCATTTACTCCGCTGTCATCACCGGTGTCATCCTGCTCGTGTTTGGGGCCGTCAAGGCGCACGTCACCGGCGCGGGGAGGGGAACGTACTCGTATGTCTGGGGCGCCGTCAGCACGCTCCTCGTAGGCGGTGTCGCCGCTGGCGCGGCGTTCGGGATCGTGAGGGCAATGGAGGCGACATAGTAACAATGAGCGTTTTGTCCCTCATGTTTTTCAAAAATCCGTATTGGAGAACTTTTTCTTTCATTCTCGGAAATGATATACTGTATTAGTATGAGAATTGACTGCCTAAAATACCCCACACGTTAAAGTCTACGCTACCAGCTGAACCACTCCAGATCCAAGTCACGCCCTTGCAGCACCTTCTCCGCTCCTCCCGCGTTGATCGGTGTCGGGGCGGGTGTTGGTGTAGGCGCAACACCCACCTTGGTCGTGCCAGTCGGCACACCATTCGCCGCTGCGAGGACGACAGTAAAAGGAGGCACAGCAGCGCCTGTGCCGCTGGCTCGGGCTTTGCTTGAGCGGACGGCTTGGACGATGGAAACGATGGTGAGGGTGAGAACAACGGCGATGACGAAGCCTATGATGGCGCGGTTCTGGGTTTTTCAAAGGGTCAGTATAGCGTAGGACAAAAAAAGACGGGTATGAGAGGCTGACCTTGATTTCTTTCCATTGCATTTCCTGTCAAGAGAGAATGAGAGGGATATGCGGCGGAGGGAAAGAGAAAACGCACTCTATGAAGACGCTTTGAGGACTTGCGGAATGCGCGGGCAGCCTGGACGAGACCCTCTATGGGAACGCATACATCATCAGAAAACAGAAGCCGGGGTGATCAGAGAAACGGACCGGTTCTAGCCTCGAGGTCCTGGATGCTCTCCCCCCTCGCAGAGAGCCGGCCCATATTGGCTCTCATCACATCAAGCGCACCGTCGACCTGACCCATGATCTCAGCCGTCTTTGGCGTCCTCGGCGTGCGCGGTGGGGCGGGGTCGATGGTCAACCTGGCTTTGGCCTCTGCTTTGGCTTTGGCTTTGGCGTCTTTGGCTTCATTTTCTTTATTATCAAGGTTCTGTGGCTTGTAGTATATGGAGCTGGGCCTTGAGGAGGAAGAAGCGGCAGGATGGACCTGGATGGTGGGAGTGGGACCTGGAGCGGCCGAGATGGCGTTGATGTTGGCTTTTGCGATGGCGGAGAAGCGGACGGTGGTTGCTGTGGATGTGAGTGGGGGGTCGTAAGGCTGGGAGGGGTCGTAGAGCGGGGAGCGGGCGGGGGGTCGGAGGTAAGACCTGGAGTGGAGTGAGTGAGTGAGTGCGGTGAGAGGGAGAGACGTTACATCTGGACCTGCCAGAGAGGTTGTGTGCGTTGGAGGAGCCCGGACCTGCGGGGGTGGAGGGAAATCGAGAAAAGACGGACGGTCCTTATGTACTCGTCGTCACGTCAACTCAACACCGCCACCGGATCAACCCCGCATCGAGTCAATAAACGCAACGCTTACAGACGCGCCTCTTACACAGCCGCCGACAAAAAGCCTCGACTTCGTCAAAACGACCTCCGACGAACTGAGAACTCCCACCGAGTGCTCTGCCCTTCGAGGTGACGCAGTCTGACGGGTGAAGTTACGGTTCACGCCTTCAACTGTCGACATATCAATGCTGCCGTCGTTGGTGCAGTTCAATTAACAATTATGATATACCTCGTTGATTTTTCCATGAAGGACTTGACGCCATCTTCACCCTCCGATCCGCAACTGTGTACTTCACTCAATCCATATATACTATGACTCCAACCACGACAACAATCGTTCCCGCATCACCCACACCGTTCGTCGCTTGCCATCCCTACCACGACCTCCATCCCCATCACCCACATCGTTCGCTGTTAGGTAGCGGTGAGCCCGACTCCCTAGCCTCTGTTCCTACCCCCGCTCACCCCCTCCACAGCCTCCACCACCCTTCTAGTGTCGGCGCCTCGCCTTGCTCTCTCCACACCTCGTCACATCTGTCGTCCACTGATAATCATCCTCAACCCCTCCGTCCACCATCGACAACCAGCGCACCACGTCCCTCACCCCCATCCACAGTTCGCCACCAACGCCCGCCCCTCCCCTCCAACGCCCCACGTCGACAAGCCACCCCAATTCCCTGTTCCTCACATCGACGTGCCCCCCGCCTCATTCATCGTCTGGAGCCATCCCAGCCCTGCGCAGTTTGTATCTCGGAGTTGACGGCGCAAGGTACACATGTCACGAAGAAAATGCAAAATGATAGTGTTCTACCAGCCCAGACGCGCTACTGGGACATTTTGATCAGCCGAAGCATGGCGCGCCGCGTGAAGCCACGAGGATGTGAGGACGAGCACGGAACCGGGCCTTTCGCTGAATCGACGCATGATCAGGCTTTGGCCAGTTCATTCTCATGGTTAATGGTTACCTCTTGAAGCTTCTTGAATTGTTAACCGGTGCAGTGTCAAAACTCTCGCCTAGCCGCCTATCACATGTCCCGCCTATATCGAATCTCTCCTAGATCTCTCGCTTCGCTGGGCAACGCATGGCCTATCCAATTTATTCCAGTGAGGCTCATTGTTGCCTCCTTGGAGCAATGCTCATTCGAATTCATCATGCATCTCATCGAGCAGAGGAATCGGACTCACACACTCAGGGCTTGCAAGCGGATAGAGGTCCATGAGAAACGGTGATTGATGGAGGTGAATAGTTTGTGTCATAAAGATCATTCGATGACTTCCCGTAACGTTTAGAAACACAGATTATTTTCTAAATCGTTAGGCGAAGTGTTACGCGAGTTAGCCGAGACGACAGTTGCCAAATGGGTCGCAGCTGTCATTGGACTTTGAAACCACTCTCTTGTAAACTATAATCTAGACGAGGGTACCCCCCCCTCTTCTAGTTCTAAATCTATGTTTCTAATTCCTTTGTCGACAGTTTCATCGTCCGCGTTGAGGCACAATCTCGGCTGACACTCCTTTGCCCCCCCCACGGCAATTGCACCAGAGGTGCCGCCGACCTTTATTGCTGCCACCACTCATCCAGAGCTGCCTGTACCGCTGTGAACCGTTGCTTCCTCCAAAATTGTCACTCTGGAGAGATGTAGAATTTTGATGGGATCTTGATGCACGCCGCTCGTTAGCTACCTAGACTGGAAAAGATGAATGGTTATGGTTTAGAACTATAAACATAGATATTTTCAACTCCGCTCGCTTAATGATTTAGAACATAATCTACGTTTCTAAATCCTGCGGGAAGTCACCCATTACCATTCTTTATGTGACTCGGGGATGATGAGTCTCAGATTGACATATCGGGGCCACACGTGCCGAGCCAGGTCCTGTTTGCTCAGTACCTTGATACATTGACACTATGTCAAGGGCCCGGGCTCGGCTCACTACTTACGTGAACGCGTCGAGAACGGCGACATTGTGAGATCATGTCGTGCCAGGGCAGTGTCATGAATGGGCCCGCACTGCATGTTCAGCCGAATTGACATATGCGTGTCCCTACCCTCCGACAAATTTAAAGTATCCTTTTGACCCCTCGTACGAATCCCTCTGTCGATTTACCACCCTGTTTCAACTGAGGTATCACGGCACTTTGAGTTCCGAGTTCAATTCTTGAACTCGGCCTAAGGTTACCTCTCCAGCCCGCTAACTTTTTATTCCCACGGTGCACATCTACATATTCACTCACCGGGGATATCCGACGGAGTTTTAATTCCAGTGAATTTCCCGATCTGATCAACTTCGGCGTCCGCATTACAGCAGATTGTAGCTCTCTCTTTCCAAGTCTCAAAAGGGACAGAGTCCGACAGGTGTTCAGTGCGAGTGAGCTTCATGTGGCAGGAGAGCGCTCATTGTGTAGTATGATTAACTTCTCACTTGGTTTCTTGTAGAATACATAGATTCATCGAAGGATTGACCCTTAGATTGAAATGAACTGAACCCCAATGAACTCGGACATGCCATGCAGAGTAGCGGCCCTCTTAACCAGTTAGGTACTGTGAATGTAGTCATCAGATCCATAGACGACCTGCGCCGGCACAACAAAAAAGCGTGAATATAGTCGATTCATCACCACGAGTGGCCGCATTATCATTATCGAGTATCTACTTATCATCTACATCAGGTGGACCACGGTCATACTGACATTCAATAAGCCAACAGTACAGTCGTGTGATTTTCCGACAATTGACATTCGACAACCCACTGACAGAACAGCCTTGCCGTCACAGAGCTCCGCGTCCCTGGGTTCTCGGGCCATGCAAACCTGCGCGATAAGATCTCCCAGCCTGACTCGGACCCCCGCCGTTCAATTCCGCCTTCACACGACTCTATAATGCCCCTGGCCTAGAAGGCTGCGTAAGTACACCTCCGATCTTCCACAGGATTTGGCAAACTTGATTAAGGGTGATTATTTGAGCTTTATTTAAAGGTAGCTCATGTTGACCAATTTCCCCATCCACCACCTCAATGCTCGAATCACCGTCTGTCGATGAGGCCGAGAAGGGTTTGGTAAGCCTAGCATTGAAGGCAAGCCTCTCAACACTAGTCCCACCTAGTAAAACTCCTTCCCTGCGTCGCGGCGGATCTAGCCATATAGACGGCCCATCTGAGAAGGTCTCGACAGAAACAAAGTCACTCGACCCCAAAACAGCCCACCCAACTGCCGTTCAATCCTCGCCGAAGGCTCAACAGCCTCCAGCAAAGTCGGCGCGTCGAAAAACCAGTCGCTGGATTCGATTTCAGTTATGGTTTAATACCTACCGGTATGTGGCACCGAGTCCGGTTCCGCTGCGTAAATTGAAGGTCACCTCTTTATTTCATGCTCCCAGAAAGTTTTTTACGCTAGCTATGTCAATCAACATTGCCGGCATCATATGTGCCGCGACCGGAAAATGGAATCACCCTCGGAATTTCTCAGGCGCGTGTGTCCTCGGCAACCTGCTCCTGGCCATCTTGATGCGCAATGAGCTTTTTGGCCGCTTCCTATATCTGATCGTCAATACCTGTTTCGCCAAGGTAGCGCTTAGTTTGTGTTTTCCGTTGATATCTCCTGACGACTTTTTCAGTGGCCCCCTCTTTGGTTTCGTCTGGGTTGCACATCGACACTCCAACACCTCGGTGGCATTCATTCCGGGTGTGCTGTATCAGGATTTTTGTGGCTCGTCTTTCGCGTGGCCTTGATTTTTATCGACCATGCGGACTTCCATACGTCTATCTTAGTGACTGGCCTTGTTACCGTTGTCGCCGTGGGCATTTCTATGGTTTCCGCATTCCCGTGGGTACGAAACACACATCACAAGCAAGTCGATATATCTACACCTACAATTCTTCATCTAACCGCGTCACCGACAGCGTTTTTGAACGGCATCACCGCTTCATGGGATGGTGGGTACTTCATTTGCGTTGTTGAGCGAATGCATCTAACTTGGATGCAAAGGACCGCCCTAGCGTTCAGTATGATCCATCTTATCCGCACATCCTGGTTTGATGTGGACTGACACCCTACCGACAGCTTGGGTATTTGTTGTTCTCGGAGATACATACGACTCGAGCACACACTCTTGGAGTCCGAATGGCTTACGAATGATTCGGACCCCAGACTTCTGGCTTGTATTGGCAATGACTGTCTTGTATGTCCTTGTTCGCTCACCTTGTATGATCTGCTCAACGTCATCATACAGCGTCGTCATTCCGTGGTTTACGGTCCGAGCAGTGAAGGTCGAGGCAGAGATAGTATGCCTTTTCCATCATCTGCTCTTTCTCCTATTTCTGATGAACTGCCTAAGCCTTCACCCAAGGTTGTGGTTTTACGTTTCGAACGCGGGATGCAGCAAGGTCTCCTGGCGAGGATCAGCCGAAGTTCTATTTTGGAGTACCACGCCTTCGGGATCATATCGTGAGCCCCTCGTCAACTTCTGCCGTGTCACGAATCATTGAATGGCTGTGTAATCACAGCGAGGGTGTCGACGCAAAGGAGCATTATCTAATATGCGGTGTTCAGGGGGACTTCACTCGGAACCTTGTGGAAGATCCTCCTCAGTACATCTGGACAAGACAACTCAAGGTATTTATTTGCATTGATGGGTTGGGCGACTCGGATGAGCGTGTCCCCTCCAGTTCGCAGGGGTTTCGCACACATCAGCGATATACAAGCGTGGTATTCGAGTGTGTACCGGGACTGGCCTGGGGGCTGCATTGTCGACTTGTCTGCAGGTAAGTATCGCTTTCGACGGTGGTTCGATTTCCATCTCATGCCCTTTGCTTTGATCTCAGAGCCCAAATTGGTGGGTTTCTCTTGGCGCGACGGAGGGCGCTTTCCCTCGACCCCAGGCACTCATGATAATTTCTGACAGGTACCTTATCTGGATCGGCTCTGACCAGGAAAAAACATTCGGCCCCACGATATCTGGACTAATACACCGAAATCTCGGTCCTGACAGACTCACTCTTTGGGACTCGAAGAAACGAGGTTTGGTTCACGTTTCATCAATACCGCGGCAGATAACTGAGAGCCTTGACGGTAGGAGGGCGTCCGGATGTCATGAAACTCATAAAAGAGACATATATTAGCTGGGGTGCCGAGGTCATATTCATCACGTCCAATTACCAGGGGAACCAGGAAATGATGGAAGGCTGCAAGGAAGCGGGTATTCCTGCCTTTGTACGTCGCCTGGTCCCAGGGCTTTCTTCTCTTCCTAACTCGTTGCCTGACAGGGAACGCTGTGGGATTTCTAACAAAGCCCTCGAGCTTCACGTTTCCGGGTTCCTACCCATCGAGGTTGTTAATGCTCCGTGTAAAATACTCTAACGTCGCCCCTTGCCGGACCATGTTGACGAAAGAACGTATCGTCGTCCTCCAGATCAAAAATTTGCCTCGGGGGGTCGCACGATGCAGCAAGAAGGGTTATAGAGGCTCCGCCACTATCATATCCGCCCACTAGTAAACGCGTTGAACACCTGTCATCCATAGAATTAACGTACTCATGATGCTCCATGATATATAAATAGCTGTCGTATAAGTTGCCCGTTATTATCAATGTGATCACTCTTCGGCTTCAACAGGAAACCGATCTATTTCCATATTATTAATACTACCCTTCCCCTCCAAAGATCTACTTCCATCACGCACCAGTTTCTCCGCAACAAAACAGGTAGTGACAGCATTAATGACATCCTTCACAATGTCCACATATTTGCCCAAGTTCGGATATCTGTTTCATAACTCGCAATCAAAACCAGTGGGGTAAAAGGACCAATAAAAAGGCACTAACGACCAAGACCTCTACTCAATCCCGTTCTTGGTTGTTCCCGCAATCCACGCGGCATACTTGTCAATAGATTTCGTACTAGGGAACAAAGCATTAAGCATTATCGCCTGATTCTTGACGTGCCTAAAAATAAACTCGTTATCATCCCCGTGTTGGCCGGAGAATGACCACAAGACACTTGCAGCTTCATCAAACATCAACATAGACCCATAGCCGTATTCCTCATAGATGGTCCGGAACCCCGCCGGATCGCTCAGCAATGCGTATCCCATCAAAGGTTTAGAGGACCTTCGGGAAACGTGTCGTCGCTGGGTGATCGAAAGTGTACTTCTTATCGAGTCCTCGGTGCCTCAGACTGACTTTCATTTGCGAGGGCGTGAAGAACGGGGACAGCCAGTAGACAGAGTTCTGTGAAAAGACGCATCACGACACTCGCCTCGACTGGCGACGAAATAAGAGAGGACATATCCAAGGGAAGTGTCGCGGGAGGTGGTGGAGCAACTGTTTGGAAACTGTGGCGTTTGTGCTAAGTCATGTAATATGCCTGGGTAGAGTGTGTCGTCGACTACGGGGTGGGGTCCGACTTGAAGGAGTTAGACGGCTCCTGTGGTGCTCAAGGATTATCCGGTCGACGGGCCCGCTACGAGAGCATGATCGGGACTGTGTTTGGCAGGATTGGGAGCGGTGGTGTTTAATCCTTTGGGATGTCCGGCCGGTTGACGGTGGTTGGAGGTGGTATACTGTCTATGTAATTTACCCCCCACGTACAGCATCGTCGGCCTCTCAGATAGCCTAACCGTCCCCTTCGCCCTCATGGCCGGCCTCTCCTCTCTCTGCGAACCCAAATTCGCCGTCCTGGCGGGCCTAGCGGTGCTCATCGCGGGAGCGGTATCGATGAGCATCGGTGGGTTCCTGGCGTCGCAGGCAGAGTGACCATGCGCGGTGTGTGAGGGAGCAGACGCGGGAGAGTGTAGGGAGGAGCTGTGAGGGGGAGGTGGAGAGGGAGGTTCCAAGTTTGGATCCAACCATGTGTTGGGCCTGAGGCCTCCTTCGTCGAATCATCTCGTCACGAAGGAGAAGTAAGCATGACCGATAGCCTTGGAACGCACAAAACTTGACCGTGTCTATGAGCCAATGACACGGCCTCCTTCCTGTCTCGATGATTGCAGCAACCTCGCACCGTTGAACAGGCATTGATTCTGCAGGAGCGACGCGATGAAGGACTCCTAGGCCTAGAACGGTTGAATGACCAGCTATTCCATAAGCCGTCTTGATTAGCCGACTGCTGCTCGGAAGGCGCCCAGCTGTATTCGTCAAAAGTCCATCGTGTTGTGGCAGAGAGGTCGGGCGAATTGTCGCGAATTCCGCAGGGTGCACCTCAAAACATACACCCATGGCCATTGATTTTGTGTACAATTTGACCGTCACAAGTATACATTTTTACTCTATCCAAATAATGGAAAGCTTGGACACCCCGAGAAACAAGTGTCAAAAAAGATTTGGTCGAAGGAAAGGACAACAAAAGAAAATAAAAAACGAGACAAAAACGACATTGGGTATAACGGCGGTATCGAATCTTGAGGGGGGTGAAGATAAATATGATTAGGACAAGTGTGGGTCGGCTCGCGCGACACAGTTTAATGTGTGGCCAGAGGTTATCTTAAAAGCAACGCAAAATTAATGACGGTTACTGGAACGTAAAGCAAGGAACGTAGGGCAGGGGGGTAGAGAAAGAGAAAGAAAGTCGAGAGAGAGAGAGAGGAGGGGATTGAGGACGGTGAAGAGATCGTTCACGCAGGCCAAACCCCATCCCCGTGCTAAACCCATCTTCCATTGGTCCGACACCTCCCAAGGGGACACCCTCGGTGGCCACGCCAAACGCGCCTGGAGATTGCATGCCAGCGTCGAACGAGGTCTGGGGTACAAGTTGTTCGTCCCAGAACCTTTCACGAACAGCGGATGGGGGGCATGCCAACCAAGGTGTAAATGAGATTGGATTGGTAGGATTGTTGGTCAGTTGGTTCTTGGAACATGTCTTGAATAGATGCTGACGCCTAAGCCGACCTTAAATCCAAGCCCATCCACGAGATCGATTTCGGTCAAGGTCGTCAACTTAAGAGGTGGTGGTTCGGCAGAATACCACAAGGTGCAGACGAGGACGTCAGCCCGCGCTGGAATCCGGTGGAAAGGAAGGGAGGGTGACCGTGAATGTTGGCATAGGGAGAGAGGGACAGAACGAAGGCCGGCGAGTGCGAAAGTGCTGAGCTATGGAGCAGGATGGGGAGTCGTGGCGACGGGGACTATGTCCGACGACGGAAGTCTATTTCAGACTCAGCGGGCGATCACCGGAAACACCTTTTTTCTTTTCTCCGTTTTCTGTCTCCAATAACAGCTCGAGCCTAGGCTCTGCCGACAGCGACGATGTTCTCATTACAACGCGAAACTCCGTATTGGGCTCAGCTGCCAGACCAGGGGCAGGAACTGCAGGAACGCGGAGCTCAAGTCCAGGGGCACCTTGAGCTGGCGACCCTGATATCTCAGATCGATACACTGCGGCCATGTGCTCGTTAAAACCACGACTAATGCCCATTACATGAGTGAACGTGCCGAGATCGGTGACACTAAAGTCCGATGCATACCTTCCGCTGAAAATCTTCCCGACAAGTCCCTCGCGCGCAACGCCCACTGTCAATGCATGGTGCTCCGCCTCTGTGAGAGCGCGTCGAGTCAGTGGAGTGTTGTGAATGAACTAGTGAAGGCCGACACGTGCTCAACCCATCGCCCAAACGCGCCAACCAACAATGCGCGTCCATACGGTACAGAACCCGGTGTCGACTGAGCGTGATCATTATCATTATCCACTCACTCGTTATATGCATCAGGTGGACTAGGTCACGATGACATTCGACAATCCACTGACATGAGCTCCCGGCTTCGGAAACCTGCGTGATAAGGCCTCCATTCAATTCCATCCGCGTTCAGGAGGTTGCGTAAGTACTCTTCCGATCCTCCACAGACTTTGACAAACTTGATCAAGGATGACTATTCAAGTTTTATTTAAAGGTGGCTGGTTTTAACCAACTTCCATCCACCACCTCAATGCTCGAATCAACGTCTGTCAATGACACCGAGAAGGGCTTGCCAAGCCCGGTATTGACGGCAAGTCTCGCGCCACTAGTCCCACTTCGTAATTATCCGCCCCTGCACGGATCTGGGAATAATAATATAGACGATCCACCTGAGAAGGTCTCGACAGAAACGGCTCACCCAACCGCTGTTCAAAAGGTTCCACAGCCTCCCACAAAGTCGGCGTATCGAAAAGCCAGTCGCTGGATTCTATTTCAGCTGTGGTTTAATACCTATCGGTATGTGGCGCCGAGTCCGGATCCGCTGCGTAAAGGTCACCTCCTTCACTTTCATCCTCCCAGAAAGCTTTTTACACTAGTCATTTCAACGAACATTGCCGGCATCATATGCGCTATGACCGGAAGATGGAATCACCCTCGAAATTACTCAGGCGCGTGTGTCCTCGGCAACCTGCTCCTGGCCATCTTGATGCGCAATGAGCTCTTTGGTCGCTTTCTATATCTGATTGTCAACGCCTGTTTCGCCAAGGTAGTTAACGATCTTGATTTTTGTTGATGTCACTTGACGACTTTTTCAGTGGCCTCCTCTCTGGTTTCGCCTAGCTTGCACCTCGACACTCCAACATATCGGTGGCATTCATTCAGGGTGTGCCATATCAGGATTTTTGTGGCTTGTCTTTCGCGTGGCCATTATATTTATCGGACATGCGGACTTCCACATGTCTATCTTGGTCACTGGCCTTCTTACGGTCGTCGCCGTGGCCATTTCCATGGCTTCCGCATTTCCGTGGGTACGAAACACACATCACAAGCAAGTCAATATATCTGGACGTACAGTTCTTCATCTAACCTTGTCACTGACAGCGTTTTTGAGCGGCATCACCGCTTCATGGGATGGTGGGTACTTCATTCGCGTCGTTGAGCAAATGCCTCTAACTTGGATGCAAAGGACCGCCCTAGCGTTCAGTATGATCCATCTTATCCACACATCCTGGCTTGATGTGGACTGACACCCTACCGTCAGCTTGGGTATTCGTCATTCTCGGAGATACGTACGACTCGAGCACACACTCTTGGAGCCCTAACGGTTTACGGATGATTCGGACGCCAGATTTCTGGCTCGTATTGGCAATGACTATCTTGTATGTCCTTGTTCGCTCACCTTGTATGATCTGCTCAACGTCATCATACAGCGTCGTCATTCCGTGGTTTACGATCCGAGCCGTGAAGGTCGAGGCAGAGATAGTATGTATTTTCTATCCTCTGCTCTTTGCCCCCTATTTCTGATGAACTGCCTAAGCCTTCACCCAAGGTTGTGATCCTGCGTTTCGAACGCGGGATGCAGCAAGGTCTCCTGGCGAGGATCAGCCGAAGTTCTATTTTGGAGTACCACGCCTTCGGGATCATATCGTAAGCCCCTCGTCAACTTCTGCCGTGTCACGGATCATTGAATGGCTGTGTGATGGTAGCGAGGGTGTCGACGCAAAGGAGCATTACCTCATTTGCGGTGTTCAGGGGGACTTCACTCGGAACCTTGTGGAAGATCCTCCTCAGTACATCTGGACAAGACAGCTCAAGGTATTATTTATCTGTGTTAATTGGTTGCGAGGTTTAATGGTGAGTGTGCCCCGTCCAGTTTGCAGGGGTTTCGCATACATCAGCGATATACAAGCGTGGTATTCGAGTGTGTACCGGAACTGGCCTGGGGACTGCACTGTCGACTTGTCTGCAGGTAAGAATCCCTTCTGACGGTGGTCGATATCCATCTCATGGCCTTTGCTTTAATGTCAGAGCCCAGATTGGTGGGTTTCTTTTTGGGCGACCGACTGGGCTCTCACATACTCATGATAAATTCTGGCAGGTACCTTATCTGGATCGGCTCCGACACATTCGGCCCCACGATAACTGAGCTCATACACCGAAATCTCGGTCCCGAAAGACTAACTCTTTGGGACTCGAAGAAACGAGGTATGGTTCGCCTTTCATCAATACCGCCTCTGGGCCATCTAAGAGCCTTGACGGTAGGCGGGCGTCCAGATGTCATGAAACTGGTAAAGGAGACATATGTCAGCTGGGGTGCTGAGGTCGTCTTCATCACGTCTAATTACCGGGGTAACCAGGAGATAATGGAAGGCTGCAAGAAAGCGGGTATTCCTGCCTTTGTGCGTCGCCTGGTCCCAGGGATTCCTTCTCTTCCTAAACCCTTGCCTGACAGGGAACGCTGTGGGATTTTTAACAAAGCCTCCGAGATTCACGTGTCCGGGTTCCTACCCGTCGAGCCTTTTTTTCATCGCTCTCTTCCTCTCCGTGTTTGACGAGGCTCATCAAATTCGGAGCGTGCCTGCTTTGATCCATCGTCAACAAAAGCTCCGCCACTATCATATCATCCCGCTGGTAAAACTGTTGAACGCCTACAATTTATAACATTAGAATACTCGTGATTTTCTATATACAAGTAGCCATTCCCATTCTCTGCCGGAAAACGACTGCGAGCGACGAGATTACAGGAAATGGATATTGATGCAGGTACTATTATCCCAGGTGAACCTCAGCGAGATACAACTTGAACCGTCGACACCATCCTCGGCTTCAGTTCCCCGATGATGGGGCCGCACCGTTTGTAAAGGACCTTCCGGCGCGGTGCTGGTAATGCTCCTGATCGGTCGTCCTGGGTCATGGTCCACACTTTCAACGTCAGCGACGAAGATGTTAGGCTCGTTGTCAATCGCATCCGCTTCACGCGTAGAGATCGTCGTCTGGACTGATATATTGTACAAGGGAGTGGTCATACACACATCATGATCAAGAACTACAGTACATCGAATCAGCTTCTTACTCATCATACTAAACACATTTCGTCAGTCAGCACACATCCACAATAGCCAACACCAAGAAAACGTACAGTGATGAACATTGGACCCGGCCAAGGCGCAACCGTCCCATTCCGCTGGACATAGAACGGCGTCTCCGACTCATTGTAAACGTCTGTGAACCCTTTAAGCTTGCCAACTTCCCCAGGCGCACGCCGGACGTTCTTGAGCTTGAACACGACCTTGATCATCTCCGTGATCGAGACTTGCGCATAGTTCGTTCCAGGACAGTTATGGAACCCGGCACCGTTGACGTGGTACGACGAGACAGGGCGGTTCGGGTTGACGACCAGAGGATCGGGGAAGTCATCAGGCTATGAAACGAAGTTGAAGTCAATATACGAGTCAGGGAGAAAAACGAAACAGACATTGAGATGGGCATTCTTGAGACTGTTAAAGAGGCGATCGCCAACTTTGACGTCAAGAGGAGGGAGTTCATGCCCCTGTTCAACCACACAATCGACAACCGCCTCGCGCCAAAGACCCGTCACCTGAGGTTTCAAGCCTAAAAACCACAGAATCAAAAACTCAAGACGAGAGGCAGGGACCTGGAAAAACATACGCATCGCTTCACGCACATACCCCCGCAACAACTCCGTGCTCTTCTCATCGCCTACACCGATCAACCTCACGATTTCCGCTCTTTCCTTTGCAAGCGCATCATCCAAATAGAAATCGACAACATGGACCGCCGCTTGCGCATAGTTGGCAGACGCGCCAACAGCCAGACCCAGGATGTTGCCCATCAGCTCGTCAGTCGGCCGTCCAGTGTCGCCCAACGATTTCAGGAAGGGATACCAGGCCTGCTTCGATGGTTGGCTGAAAAAGGCCGCTTCCTGGGCTGCAAAACGTCCCACAATCCCTCCCTGTGAAAATGTTTATCAAGTTTGTTATGTTCATAATGGAAATACTGACCGGAGCTGCAGAGGGCGAAGCCTCAAAGAGTGACTTGGCCGTGAGGGCACCAATGACAGTGGCCGCTTCAATGGCCGTGTCATGCAACTCGAAATTATCCTCTGTGACATCGAACGTCAGGAAGGTAACCCTAGCAGTACCTATGTTAGTACTCGTACTAGTCCAGGACACACAGAAAAGGGACGCAACTGGAACTTTAATACCAGGGTCAAATTACAGCCGCCATAGAGCAACAAAAGAAAACACGTACGAGAACGGTCAACATATGGAACAGTTCAAGTTCGGTATACAGGCCCCTGGGATTCTCCTTCGTCTTCAACGGGAAACCGATCTATTTCTATATCATCAATACGACTCTTCCCCCGAAGATCACTTCTATCACGTACCAGTCTCTCCGCAACAAAACGGGTAGTAACAGCGTTAATGATATCCTTCACAATGTCCACATATTTGCCCTTGACGTTCGGATATCTGTTTCATAACCCGCAATCAACAACCAGTGAGGTAAAAGAACCAATAAAAAGGAACTAACGACCAAGACCTCTGCTCAATCCTCTTCTTGGTTGCTGTCGCGATCCATGCAGCATACTCGTCAATAGATTTCGTACTAGGGAACAAAGCATGAAGCATCATCGCCTTATCCTTGTCGTGCCTGAAAATAAACTCGTTATCATCCATCCCGTCTTGACCGGAGAATGACCATGACGCACTTGGCTGCTTCATCAAACATCAACATAGACCCATAGCCGTATTTCTCATAGATGGTCTTGAACCTCGCCGGATCGCTCAGCACCGTCTGTATCCCATCGAAGGTTTGGAGGACCTTCGGGAAACGGGTCGTTACTGGGTGATCGAAAGTGTACTTCTTATCGAGTCCTCGATGCGTCAGACTCTCTTTCATGTGCGAGGGCGTGAAGAACGGGAACAGCGAGTACACAGAGTTCTGTGAAAAGGCCCATCACGACACACGCCTCGACTGGCGACGAAACAAGCAAGGACGTACCCAAGGGAAGTGTCGCGGGAGGTGACGGAGCAAGAGTTTGGGAACTGGAGACGAGCATTGATAAGGAAGAACAGAATAGGAAATAAAGGTCCTGGGCTTACTCTGTCCACCAAGTCCTCCATTGTTCATATTACGCTGACAATCGTAGAAGCCCCAGGTCGTGAGATTGGCGGCTATGGTCGTTGAGTAAGTTATATATAGGTTTATGCGAAGTCCCAACTTACGCGTGAAATCGGTGGTGTAGTACCTGTCCCCGCGAACGAGGGCGATAGCGTCACCAAGGACACCCCGAGTGGTCTAAGAAATGCAGGATCAGAATATTAACCGCTACACTCGAAAAGAATACATACGGTGTAGCCACAAGCGAAACGGGAGCCGTCTTGCAGGGGCATTGTCGACTCGGCCTGAAGACCGGTCTAAACGCAAATTTAGAACAGGCTCCCTATCAAATTTTTCAATGAACATACATATAATTCCAGATTGTCGATATGTCCGTACAACAGACGTGCGGCACCCTACATGGCACATACGTATAATCAATTGACTGGCAATCACATATCGAAGAGCACGAGACTTACCGCAATCTCAGGGTCCGGATTCCACTCCTCGAACGTCACAAACTCTGTTTCCATAATTCAGCCTGACGCCAAGGAAAATAAGAAACTCAAAATGGGACAAAAACGAACGTTTGAGTCCCAGGAACTTTCTAAACTCATTCATCGTGCACACACCCCACGCCCGTGCCTGTTCAATACCCAGGATCTCAACCAGACGCAACACAGCCGGCGTCCCGCGTCCGCGGAAAGCTCCGGCAGGATTCTCAGTCGCAGTTTGTAAAATAAGTGCAAGGTCGTCGTCGGAGAATTTACCATCCGGACCACGCTTTAGCCTGTGTTAAAAGTTTAGTTAGTGATCGATCAAGCAGATGGGCCAAAGATAAAAATAAAAAAAATACCCTCCAAAAGTCCGCAGAGCGGGATTGGGATTCACACTCTCGAAAACCTTGTAGAACGTAGAAATATCCTGAAGAGTGTACTAGAAGGAATGTGGGTCATGCCAAATGACGTTTTAAACACGATCGTTTTACCTCATCATACGGCTTGTCTCCAAATGCTTGATTGAAAACGCGTTCGGTCCACTTCTCGTCGGCTTCGGAAATCGTCGCATGCCACTATCAGAACCAGCATCAGTAGAATTCGAACAATTACCAGAGTAGAGGCCTTACACGGTACAGAACGTTGAATTCAACGCTAACATGATTACCTTGACCACGCGCAACTGTCAGATCTTTACTTCGGATCAACTGCCCAAAAGAATACCGATAGAGGTCAGAGATGGGAGAGCAAAAGATATTAGAAACCAACTTCGAAAGCCTCCATATTCCAGTTGCATCCCTCGGACGATCCGAGGAAGCCAGCGACGTAGTCTCCCATGATGGAACTCATAAAGTGACCACAACTGGTCAAAAAGAAACATGTTTAAGCACAACGAGAATGCCAACGAGGAATGGAACTGCGTACTTGACGAGTTTGGCGATCTGGAATAGTTCTTCATCTTGAAGAACACGCTTAGTTTCGTTGGTGGGAGGCGGGTCAGACCACTTTTTTCGTTCATTGATCTTGAGGATTCGCTCGGCAATATACTGCCAGTGGAGAAGGGTCAAAGATCGCTCCAGTCCAGAAAAGGAGGAGTTTACATTGTGGTTGCGATTAAACAGCACGAGAAGGGCACTGGCACCGAGGGGCAGGAATGTCAAACGCTCCTCGGAGAACGTATCGGGGTACAAGAGCCCACGACCCGCTGCCTTGTTGCGCACCAGGTCCTGAGCTGCCTGATCTATAGAATATGCGAGATACATATGTTGAATCGACATAAACCAAGATATAGGCTCACTGTTGCCATAGAGTGGGCTGAGGTCAAGGTACGAGCTCGCGGTGTTCATGTTGATATTGTTAGGGTCAGTTCGGAAGAGTGAGTGTGTTACGAGTGTTGCATAGCAGAAAATCAAACTCGACATTCCACCAGAATGGTTTTGGATCTACACACAATTATGACATCTGATCGACTGGATTTCATCGACGAATCACATACCGATTTTCTTTTCAAGATCGCATCAAAAATTAACCCGGCGTCAGGCAGGGAAGATATAGGCAAGCCAGCCTTTCCCTGGACACTCCGCGCGTATGGGGTGCCCGCTCGTCCAATATCATGATCCTGCAGGTTGTTCAATCCTCCATCCGCATGACGGAAAGAGTGTTCGGGTCCAATGTGTGAAGCTACAGGGTGTGGGACGGTGTTATAAAGGGTCCCGATGACGGTATCGTTCAGCTTTTTAGCGAGATCGGTGTCCGGATCCATCTTCGCAAGAATTCCGAGACCGGCAGGGAACTGGGACATGCGGATATGTTGAGTCAGGATCAGTGCGATAGTGATGGTAGACCCACCGCCCCCTTGCGATCGTCCACCGCGTTTGGGTGCTCAATAACATCGAGGAAGGCGGGCTATGGATGGTTAGTGATCGACAAGGACGAGACTGTGAAAATAGACCGACGATGTCAGCGGGATTGGGGGTGAACCCTCCCTTGGCTTTGAGAGCCGCTGCCTGTTGACGGTAGTAGCGACAAACCAACGATTGCAAAAGTCGAGTGACTCACCCTCTTCAGGATGTTTGTGAGGAGGGAATTACCCTCACGATCGTCGGCGGGATCAGTTGTAATCTCCCAGTCATAAAAGCCAGTCGGCGCATTAGGAGGGGGGCGGTTGGCGAGGTAAACTGCGTCAGCAGCCAAAGCGAGAGCACCGCTAACTGTAATTTCAGCCATGGTGAGCGGGGGTGCTAGATCGTTCAGCAAAGCCGACAAGGTGTTCTGGTGATTTATACATCCAAGAATAACAAGCCGATCGGCGCCAATAAATGCCCGCACGAGACCAACCATGACGATAGGGCAGTGGAGGGCGTGAAGGTCCCCGGGCCCCCTGTCAGGTGAACATTGATTACGTGAGGCCCCCGAGTCATTTCATGTCCTTCTTCTCGATCATGTCGGAGTGCGATATATGGAGCGGTCGATTTAAGAGACCTCCTATTCAGACTGGATGCAAGTGCAGGCTGTGCAGCTCCAAGAAGGCGATACTTACTACTGACCTCAGGCTGCGGATATCCTTCTCCAAGCTCTGGACTCATCACACCGGGACGAGCGGCCCTCTGGATCGACAATGATGCATACCCAGATTTCAGATGATACATACCTGTCGATAAACGTGTGCACGAACGGGATTAGTAACTGTTTGTATTCAAGCTCCGCCTACTCAGCTGATACTCCGAGTCCGTAATGGGGCCTTTCGCCCCACCCATTCCAAACCCTAACACCACTATCGACGCTGACAGAGAAATCTTGAAGTTATAAACGGCAGACGGAAATTGATTAAGAGCGCCCTTCTCGTGATGCGGCCCGCAGTCCGACGGTTTCCCGCCTTTCAAACGATTGCGTCGATCTCGGAATGGGTGGCTTTGGAATTCTAGAAAGCATCAGGATCCGGAGGCAAAACATTTGCGGTCATCCAAGGTACTTATATCTTAACGGAACGCATGCTTCTTTTCGCCGCTTAATATGCTTAAACAGCTCCGCAGCGGGGTCACGGTGTCAAGCCTGGCGGAGAATAGCGGAGAATGTCAATCGACAAAGACTAAACCAGATAATAAACAACGACGGGGAGGTCCGATAATAGAACGAAGAGTACGTACCTCCAGCAGGATGCGCTGATCGTTTTCATGAAAAAAATTTTGGACAGGACGAGGACCCATGACACGGCAAGATGGATCTTCAGAGCACCCGACAACATTCTCGCCACAGTGCTCATCTGATTCGATCGATGGATAGATGAAACGAAAATCGTACATTGAGGTATATACAAACAATCACCAACCTCTAGGAGCACACTTCAGCGTCATTGCGCAAGGCGAAACTCCACCAACCCCAGATCACCACACCCACCCCAAAGCTTGACAAACTTCAATCCCGCTTTCTCCCCAATTTCGGCGAATTCCTCCAAGGTCCGTTCCTTGCTATTGAGCATGACCATCATATCCAAATCGAGGTTATACTGCCGAATAGATCCAACACCGTAGTTCGGAAGCAGAGGCTCTGGTGCTTGTTTAAACGCAGAGTCGCTATCTGCTCTTCTATCGACATGTTGAAGGACGAACTCGTCTGAGGGCAAGGTGGTTAGTGTGTTGTGCCACAAACGCGGTGGAGGAAGGTCAACGTACGGATAAGGACGCGACTAGTGGGCTTGAGCGCATCGCAGACCCCCCGAAGAATCTTCACGCAATCGTGGTCAGGCCAGTCATGACTAGAGTAACGTTTCATTCAGTCCAATGTCGTCAGCGAAGTTCGTCTGTGTCACATACAGGACGTTCTTCAGCTGTACAACATCAAGAATGTGAGATCCACAATCCATCGGAACGATCTGCGGGAACATACATAATAGATATCGCATTCCTTGATAGGCGACTCCGCGAAGAAATCCATCCCTTTGAACTCAATTCTACTTTCCTTAATCGCTTCAGGACATTCTTTCGGCCATACTTCAGTCTTTGCCTGTTCGACGCGCTCCGGAAGGTCTTGCAGCTTGAGTTTAAGGTGTGGATAGCGATGCGCAAGCTGCATTGTGATGGTGCCAATCCCCCCTCCAACATCACACACACTTGTTCCCGGAGGGAACTCATTCCAAGGGAAGCCTAGACACGGCCCTCGTCAAGACGTGAGCTAGTCTTCAAGGACAGAAAACACACCTGTCACTACTCCGCCAGCTTCAATTGCATTTCCCCATCCAATAAGGCCAACACCGAACCTTGCACCTTGGATCGCACCCTCGGGTGTAGCCTAAGAATTCGAGCAGAAAATGAGTACGATAGCACCAGAAGACCCTCCTGATGCACTCACTCCTCCGTACCACTTAAAGAGTGATTCAGAGAAGCCAGTCGACTTGTTGAATGGGGTGTGTTCGGCCAATCGGGAGGGTCCCCACTCCGGATCTGTCAAAACATCCGTTAATCTCGTCACAGCCTTGTTGTTTTCGTCGGTGCTAATGTTTTCGATGTACAATCAGCTATAGAAACGGCACAGGACTAAGGAGAAACTTGCAAATGGAAAGCAAGACCGCTTAGCGGATTAGTGGAGAGAAGTTGGATACTAAGACGGTTGTTCGCGAAGAGATCCGTCTTTACTAAACGAGAAAGACCATTCAGACAGTCGAAAGTGACTTCAAAGGTGAAGAATACCTTCACGGAAAATGTGTTTGGACGCCAAGAGGCGGAGAATTCGGCCCAGCTTCTCTGCATCCACCCCCGTCTCTTTCCCGATTTCTGAAATATGCATACCCTCGGGCTTTCCCAAAAGGATGTCGGGAAGTTTCAACGTAATGGCTACGTGCACGCAGCCAGATTCATATATCTAGATGAGTTTTGTGTTGGTCACGTTCGAACGACATTAGATCCGAGTCGTTCACCTCCATAACGCGCTGCGAGACAAAGAATCGTCATTGTCAGGATCAATCCGATCCATGAAGCACCTTACATTGACAATCGTATGGTCAGGGCGCGCCGCAGTGGCACATAACTGAGCACAAGCCCCCTCGAGGATCCGAGTGGCTTCCCTCAATTCGGAGGACGAAATCTCGGTGTCGAGCGGATGTGGCGAAAGGTCATCCAGGGAAGGTATGGACGGTTTGGATGATTTCGCATATTCAGCCTCGATAGTCTTTGCAGCATTGACGATAAGGGCGACAAGAGCAGGAACATTTCCGCCAGGGACGGCCATTTTTCCAGTGGGACGCGGCCGGTGGAAAATCGAGGATAATAAGGCGGAAATTTTGATCATCATTCCTGATTAATCAGACAGACAGGCTATGGATATATGTCCTCCACAGAAGGAGTTGCGTCACAAGCTCATCCACTGTCCATGTGATCAGGTCTTTCCTCGGGGCTCAAGGCCATAACTTACGTGGGTCCGACAGATTGTTATCAAACGAGAACCAGTGATTTGTCAGTCACTGCGCTTGTTGACAGGGATAGAGAAGCCCGCTTGCTTATCAAGTTGTGCGACTCCACAGGATTAATCAGGACTCATGAGGTGGCTTGAGGGGTGACAGTTCCGGTTGATGGTTCCCTTGATCAAGTATCCATTCTTCTGGCAGATGAATCTATGGACGGAACTGAAAAGGACGCAATGTGGTGGCCCTCCGATCGTTTGCCGTCGAGACCGTTTGCAACTTTTGTCTGGCGACTCTAGCCATATCGGAGTTTAGAACACTGCCACGAAGTTGAGTACGAACAATCAGTTTGAAACGTGGTGGCGTTATCACGCTGATACCTTTGCAGAGGTGGTCAGATGCTGATGCTACCCTGTCGTCTACAATTCAAAGAAAATCCAGCCCTGTAGGAAATGACGGGATCATTCAGTCATTCCGAAAAGCGCATCCCTTGATGGGCGTTCTATATCCACACTCAATCCAGGCTATCAAGACAATACTGATAATATTCACCAAGGAAATCTAGAGAACACAGTATGTCCTTCAACCACCAGTCATATTAAAATGGACAATAAATAATCATTGAGCAGTTTTCGTTATATCGTGAGGCATATTTGTCATCGGGATGTCTTCGACATATGTTCCAGAAGTCCTTCCAGCCGTTGAGTTTAGCGAGGGTGGGTCCAAGAACGTCTCCATATCGTCGCCTAGATTCCCAATCGTTCTCGTCATGAACTTCATACCATGTGCAGATTCTGCAGCCATTGAATTATCCTTCCCAGACCGAAGATTTAGCACCAGGCGCGAAATCATAATCGAAGTGATCAATTGGCTGAAAGATGCACCGATCGCTTTAAGGTCTTCTTCCGCCAGCTGTGGTAAGTAAATTTAATGATAAAATCGTGACAGTGTCTGGTTTACTCACGAAATAAATGAGTGTGTTGAACAGATTGGCCATGCAGATGATGAGAAAGTATATTGTACCATCCCTAACGAAAATGTAGAGCGTTCTGAAGGAGACGAGAGATAGTGAGGAAGAGGAACTCGAGTCAAGGAATGGAAAACGCACGGTGCAATACCAGACTTCTTCAAGAACTCTCGTGAACGATTCAAAGTGAGCAGGAACATGACGGTATCAGACACCAGAGGCGTGACCCATATTCCAGCTAGAATGTCATCAACATGGTCTCATTCGCTGAGTATCAAACTCGATTCGAAACTCACGGAAAATTCCACTTGTTCCCGTAAGGATGCATCCTGGGATATACTTCAGCTATCCGGGTTCGGAGCTCTCATTTAAGATGAGATACGTACCGACAAAGCCCGGAGGCAATTTAAGAGCTAGAATATCCCAAATAAATCAGTAATCTATGAGATCGCTGGCAAACAAAGAGTGCGCACCGAAACCAGTCGACATGCCAATAGAGGAGATGGTAACCTGTGAAATCCAAAGCGTCCCCAGGAGCAACAGTATTCGGTTACTCCGTCTGTAGAGAGCGTAGATCCGTAGTATCATGACAACTTCAGGCGGGATTTCAACGTTTGTGCAAGGGTGAGGGGTATCAGCAACCTACGTTCACAAACTTGGAACGTTCGTGAGTACGCCGGCGTTCGCTCAGGAGAGGGAATTGAACACACCAGCAACGAGCCCGACTGTCGACGACCCCTCGAACGCCACATGACGCGTACATCTTCAGAATCGCCTCCGATATTAGTTTCCCTTTTGATCAACGGCATTGTAGGTTACTTACGCCTGACATGGAAGATCAGTAGGGAATAGATAAGATAAGAGAACACCTCTTACCGGACCAGTCCATTTCGGGTCGTGGAAGGCTGGAGAAACATCTAGCATGTACTAAAGCTTCGAGTAGAGTGTCGTGCTTACCGACAATAATGACGATAAACTGCAACAGAGTTCCATATCGATTGATGAGGAACAGAAAGGAAGCTCCGGTTAACTTCTGCCCCCAGATCCGGTCCACCTTTCGATTATGAATAAGAAGGCAGCAGAAGTCGATACGTGGCCTCCCACCTCTTCCCCGAAGGTCAACACTGAGGATATCGTTGAGTTGGGGAGAACCGGGAACATCGGTAACTGACGTACTGTGATCATACACCAATACCACGAACGGAGCGATCTGAAAGTATTTTGCGGCGGTCCTGTCAATCCATCGTTACTAGTAAGCAGGAGGAATCGTTGGTCTGAGACGGGGCTGACAGATGTGCGAAGAGTGTTGCCAGAGTGGGGGGCATAGTTTTCTTAGGAATGCAGGCTCGGTCACAGGGTCGGGTTTGAAGAGGGACCCAAAGGCCGTCAGCGCGGGTTATCCCAGAGAAATGAATTGAGCTACAAATACTTATCGGCCCTCGTTTTGACCCGGAACAAAGTCGGGGTTGACGTCGATGGTTTGGATGATGGCCTTTCGATATCTATCAGTTAAACTCAATCTGCTCTGAATGTGTTGGACTCACCGCTAAAGACCAACTGGGACAATCAAAACCGACATCATGAATCTGTCATGTGAGAGGAACTCGTCTGAGAGTCCCTATCAAGAGGTTGATGGGTGTTACGGAATTCTGCCCAGTTCATGTGCCCAGCCATACAACGCATGGGTCTCCTCCGATCTCGGCAGTCCCCTGATGTGAGGTATCCACTCAGCGGAGGTAAGAAGCAACGCAACAGACGGCTTATCCTCGGCTTAAAATCTCGTCCACTCAGCCACTGCTCAGCCTTCAGGAACTTGTCCGGGGTCCCCAAGGGAGTACCGGAAAGGTGAGCAATCTCGATGATTTTTGCAATGAGCTACACGTGGGGGGAGAATTCAATACATAAAAGAGCAACAGGAGTGGAGGCCAAGCTAGGCCAAATGGGGTCTATGGAGATGACATACCACGATGCACATTGCAGGAGCGCTGAGGCGGTGAGAGCTGAGAGAAGATATCACAAGTTAGGCGACTTTTGATGTGACCGATCCACTAAATCTAGAAATCGGCCATGTTCCAGCTGTGGATTATTGATCGACCACTGCAAGGCTGTCGGGAATTACGGACTCAAGACGCGCTTCCAATGGCCCAACAAGGTCCTGTCCGGTGGGTCAAGTAGACACCCTCATTGACAAAGACGGATGCACACGAAGGTGCAAGACGGGGAAACGTTTCAAAGCGAGAGGGACGATGATCATGCCCGCTTGGCCCTTGGCTGGCAACGCGAAGTGAAACCATCTCCGCATGAGCCGGAAATCGGTCTCGGAGGAAATGGCAGGAATAGATCAGTCGATCCATCAAATTCGTTAAATCCTCGAACAGTTTGTCATGACGACGAACGACAATCACTGTGCAGAACTTCTTCGTTTTACTGATTCCTGTCGCAAGCCATGCGTAGCAGAAGCGTTATTATCAGGGTACGACCGACGACCGTACGAGAAGTCGATACATGTGTTGGAAAGTGACATACAGGAGTTCTACAGCCTGTAGTGTGGGTGACAGAACCTTTTTGAGTTCTCTGCCGGCGATACGGCAGTTGCCGGGACCCGGGCAGAACCTGGCAGAACCTCTCGACATTCTTGCCCACAAAGGAAGACGATGTTGTCTCGGCAGCAGTAGGATTAGTTAGGGCAGAGTCTGGCATCCACGAGATGTTTGATGTGGTTGTTATCGCGGTTTGCTTCGGGGTCATCCTGTTGGACCACCTAGGAGTTATCCTTTTTCTCAATGGAAATGAAAGTTTCGTGCACGATGGAAGGCTGTTTCCTGCCGCCCGACATGTAGCATAAAATGTGCACTAATTTTTTGCCTCAATCCACGATAATCAACGCTCATTTGTCCTTTAGGCAACGACAACCTAGAAGGGGATTTGCCAGTTCTGCCACCCCCATTCCAACCCCCTCTGGTAACTGCCAGGTTTTGGCAGTTCATGGCAGAACGGCAGAGTTCTGCCAACGACACTTATGATCAACGTCTTTTAGTCTTCTCAAATACAGGATGATGGTTGGGATCAAATCACCCTGGATTACTTATCAAAGTAATTGCGCGAAAGAAGGCGCTCATGAGGAAACATGTGTCCTTGAGGTCTTGAGCTCTGCCAGAGCTCTTTTCTAACACACCGAGTCAAGTACTCGGAGGAGCACAACTTCAAGTCAGAAATCAATGGAAAACGCCACATCTTGCTCACTCGGAAGAACCATATCAAGGTTAGATCACGAATTCGAACGTTTCGCAGGCGAATTGGTTATCACCTCCTTAAACCACGTTACCACTCGTCCGAAGTCCTCACTAAGCTTAAATGAGCGCGATGGCTTGTCCACGAGATACCTGATGAATCAGAATATCAAAAACGATATGTACATTCATACCGTGACAACTTGCATCTGAGCCGAGGAGCTAACAGGTCTTTTCCTCACTCGGAAGTACATCATTGGGGCCATGGAGTTCCGCGTTGTACTTAGGCAAGAAAAACACTCAGCGAACAAAGAACCCCCACATGACCCTTGGCCGAGGATCTCGCAGGACACACTCTTCGGGGACTGAAGAAATTGAATTGCACCAAAATTGCATGTCGGGCCGTGTGCAGCTGTGTCATGCATCCGTCCGAATCCAGAATGTTGCGATATATTTGGAATACCCGGGGACGATATCGTCGAAGCCACGGAAGATGGTGGTACTCAATACAGTGTTGAGTGTAATAAAGTCGTGGACTGTGGTGGCAAGGACATCGGCAAAGGCGAGGCCCAGCTGCAGATTGCTGTAGTAATTTTTTAATATTCCAACTCCGCTCAACGCCATGATCGCATACATATTAGGTACTGGTCCACCGTGACGGTCATCTTCCCAGGGAATCGAGATCGCAACCCCCTCCAATAAAAGCAAGTCCCCTCGAATAAACACGAGGTCATTCGTAGGGTATGGATTTATGTCGTCAGAGAGAGGAAGGCATTAATATATTGTGAGCAGTGGCTCTTGCCATGACTCAAACTTTTAGCCGCGTTTGGGACCCGACTCCAGCTCCATGGCCAATACATATTCTTGGTCGGAAATTTACCCGAGCTAGATGCCTGGAATAATTTAAAAGAAATTCAACGCAAGGTCCTTGCCAGCTCTCATAGCCAACCGGATTGCGGTTCGTCTCTCCTTTTTCTTCAATTTGGTTGAACGCCTGGAGGCAACGTGGGCCCGGGTATGTAGTTGCTGTCCCCGCTTGGCGGATTGTCGGTAAATACTTAGTTTGGGTTTCTCTGAGATAGCCTCCTGATTTAATAATGCTCAAGGAAAAAATCAACACCGCTGACAACTCAGCCGAACTCAATTGAGGTGGCATGACGTTCTCCCCTGTGTGAAATATGCTTTCTGGACGGCGATAATGGAATGGCCAGTGATCGAGGTATGAACTTTCCGCATCTGTCAAGCTGAGAATCCAGGGTATGTGATTACTGCCACAACGGTGATCGAACTTCACTACGGTTGTAATCAGGGATGCGTCTATTGCTAAGGCTCGAGAGGCATCGTCCCGAGAAACAGGATAAAAGTGTCTTCAGACGGAGCATTCAGGAATCCACTATCACTTGCCCTTCGTTCGCCACGATCGATGGAATGCCTTGCGGGATAGATGAGTCACGCCACCATGTCTGTGGCGCAGATTTCGGCGTTCATTGTGATTTAGATGCAGGGGGAACGCGGGAGACACAGCACCCTTGTTTCGCTTTCCGAGAAGCACCTTGTTTGGGGTAACTAACCGTCTCGGTTTCCCAAAGGAAGGCAATATATGTGAGGTGGAGCATGTGCGAAGTTGCTCCCTTTTGGTATCGTCGCATGTTAACACGGTACGGTCATCCGGACCTCTTACCCCTGTGGCGATATCATTTGCGGTGACGCTCGTGGAGTCGTGTTTGGGTTCCCTGGCAGCGATGACGACTATGCGACCCTCCGCGCCTCATTTGTACCTCGACCAAACATCGGAGAGCCACGTTAGGATCTCAGGATCTTTGAACCAACGCCCGAAACGGCCCTCTCTTATTCGGTCATTTGATGCTCCCGAATTTCTATGTCCTTGCGACGATGTTGAGGCAGCGGCTTGTACTTGGAGAGGACGAGGCACCCACGACGTTAATTTCCTCCAGCTCTTATGGTCCCTCCAGGTATTTGGGGTGTCGCGCTTTCTGACTGGAATGAAAAAGATCCTGGGTGAGGTGATGGTTTATACCAACTTCATGACTCACCGTATTCCTGTGCTTTGCGTACCGCAGTGCAATCGCCGAAGTGATACTAGAGGTAGGTTATAGACACTTGAAATTGAAACAGCTGCAGCATCCCCTAGTATACTAGATCCGGGACCTCCAGTTTTCTTGTCAGCTGGAAAAAATTATCACGAAACTAAGGCTTGGACCCTGCGGCCACACAGCACAGGAGTCAGCTCCTTGCCTTCCCATGTTTTTTTTCCGAGCCAAGTAAGATGTGAACCAGCTAACTGAGATCCTTTTAATTCAAGTTACAATTTCAATTACCTCTCACAGTCCACTCCTCGCGATCTCATGCCAAAGAATCCCTTGTCCTGCGTAACGACGGCCTGGGCCCATACGCGATATGGTAACCAGGGGTGTATTGATCATTTCATTGATGTCGGCAGAAGAGGAGGGTACTTTCCCACGGTTCTTTCCTCCTCTCTTTCCCTTCTTCGTAACGGCCAGCGCGCCCCCACGTTCGTTTTCCCTTCCACCATGGGCTTTGCGAAAATGCACGTCGTCCATGCGTTAAAAAACCGCCAAAGTCAAAACACGAAACGAGCGACGACTCCCAATGCGAGCTGCTACACCGGCGGGTTCTACAAGTCCCCCAGCAACGGGGCCACCGTCGACTCTCTGCAGCCCCTAGATATCACCTGGGATAACACCTGCCTAGACACCGCAAATGCTGACATCTACGTCCTTGCTCCCGGCTCTCGTACCCTGTCCCCCCACGTCTGGAACGACATCCCTTTCGCCGCCGGTAAATACACCCTCCAGCTCCAGCCCCGCTGGTGGAATGATTCCGCCACCCAGTCACTCCAGATCTCCATCGTCCCAGCCAATTCCCCTCTGGGCCTCAATGGCAACAGCCTCCTCCCCGCTGGTCCCGTCATTACCGCCACCTACCATGCCCCCGCCAACGGCAAGATCCCTGAAATAGCCGACCTCTCCTCCAACACCCAAGCAGGCGTCTCCTCCGATCTCAAGGGCATCGCCAGGCCCCTCGCACCCGGAAAAACGGCCGCCGCCGTCCTATTCCCCCTCCTCATCGTTATCGGCCTCATTTTCGCCTACTTCAGGTACCAGCGCAAAAGGACAAACGAGCAGACCAAACGTTTCTCACAAGCGCTCGACAAGCGCATGTCTACCATCGCCACCGACTGGAAGTCCATGTCCCCCGCCGGAGCCACTGCCGCCATCCGCAGCTCCATGGCCATTGGCAATCGCGACTCCTCCGCGTTTGCGTTTGGCAACATCAGGCCAACGTCGACCGCCAGCGAGGTCGAGAGCGGCCAGGCCGGCGTCGGAACTGGGCAGATGACCCAGGTTCGGACCGGAACTGGAGTCGGGCTGAGAAACCCGGCCGCGGCCGTGGCCATCGCCGCAGAACGTGCGTCCCGTGTCTCCCGCGTTTCCTTTGCGGCGGGCGACCACCCCCGCACCTCCCAGGCTGCCTCACGCGCTTCGTTGGCGGACAGCCGGCCCTCCACGGACTCGTCGAGGAGGACTCGTGCCTTCCATCAAGGCCACGTCCCGCCCGTCCCTACGCTCCGTACAGATGTGGTTTCCTCGGTTTTGAGCGTGTACCCTGACTCTGAAATTGAAGCGCCCGAAGACAGAATCGTCGCTAGCGCGTACGATGAAAAGAAGGCTTTAGGGAACACCAGGGGGAGCCCGACGCTCTCGCCGAGACAGACACAAGGCCCTTTGACACTCACCCCTGAAGACATCCGTGCACGGATGGAGGGCAGGGAGGAGGAGAACATGCGCCAAGAAATGGACGAGGTCTTGCCTGCTTTGAGCAGTACGTTCCGCATTTTACAACTTATCATCTCATCTCACCTTAAACCTTTCTTTCAAAAGTGATGCGCACTGGGATCGAGCCCGGATCTCCGGTCTATGGCTTCCAGCCTCAACCCGAGAACAACAAGCACGACGAGTTCCTCCTCCCAAGCTCTCCCCCACCTGCCCACGCCAAGCCCGCGTCCTCTGTCTCGTCCTACTCCCAGTCCTCCGCCCCACCTTCCTTCTTCTTCACTCAGCAGCCCTCGCAGATGATGAGCCCAGATGCGATGCTTCGCGCCTACGCCGAACGACAAGGCGCACCCCCTTCATCCTTCACTACCCCCGCCACCGGCTCGCCCAAGCCCAAAGGCCGCAAGCTGAGCCTGCGGGCCAGTATCGGCGCGAAACTTGGACGCGGCGACAAGGAGAAGGAGAAGAAGGTGATTGGGTACCCGATGCCGATCACTCGGGCCGAGTCGACGAGGGGCTTGCATGGGTACGGAGCAGAATATGCGATTGGGGAGGACGAGGATATAGACGGGGCGTATGTCGGGATGGCGAACTGAAACTGAAGGTGTATTTCCGACATTGGTTTTGATTGAACCTTGCTTTTTTTTTTCTTCCTTTCTTTCTTTCTCGACGTCTCGCCGTGATAACCCCCTCCGTCTCCGATTTCAGTACGCCTCTTGTAATTATCCCCCTCGATACCGTGGGCCTCGCGTCACGACAAGGAAAGGCCAGTTGCGTGCGACTGGCCTTGAACCTTTCTTGTTTGAATCGCAAGCCTGCATGGTCCAGGCTCTGCTCTCTACTCTCTTTCTCATTGTCACCAGACACTTTTTCTTTCTTTCTTGAGAAACCCTGCTGCTACCAGCGACCCCTCGTACTTGATATATGTACATATATCCCCGTCGACGTCTTACTGTCGGCCTCCCGCTTTTCTTCCACTCTCTTTTCTGAGCGAACCCTTTTATCGCTTATTTATATCTCCTTCACTCCAATCCTGTGGGGTTGTGAAGAGAAGAGAGTTATACCATCGACTCGACCGTTATTTTCTTTGTTGGGGGGATTGTACGTTACTCTACTAGTTAAGATTTCAGCTCATAAGCATGACGTTCTTTTGCCCCCCTAGGTGTTGTTCGATAGATGGATGTCCTGCCCTTGGAGAATAAGACTCTGCGTATGTGTATCCGAGTCGCCCGAAAGTTAGCTTAAATAAACCCATTGAGAACAGATGTTCGGTCTTTGACCTGACTGCCAGCTGGCCCGTGTTCGTTTACCGCAAAACTGTATATCCTCGTAATGGACAAACAAACATGACGTTTGATTACCTAGTCGCACACTGGTTCAACTACACCCTTGGGAACGCCGCCAAAGCAACAGCCTTGGCCTGGATGACTCGGTCTTGCTTCCTCATCCTACCTCCTCGGTGGAAACGGTATACGTGCAACCTGAGTCGACTAAAAGGGAACTGTGTTTAATTTAAAGTCTCCACCCGACTTGAACCATCTCTATCCTACATCCCAACGTGGCTCGAAGACGAACTTCAAAGAGATTCTTCGAGCACATTACTTGACGCTTTGTTTTATCCTGGTACTACCAAGCTCGCTCGGGCACCCGGCCGGGCGCGTTCCAGAACACCCATGAGGACCGTGACTCAAAGGGCAACCGGCATTCTCCCTTGCCTTGGACTTATTTGGATATACCTTCGGTCCTCAGAGACTCTGACATATCTCCTACCATCACGACGATCGAAAGGATCAGGCTTCCTGAGTTTTTGCACATTTCGACGGGGTCTCCTGTGATCGTACAACTTGAACGGCATTCCTGAGAAAATTCAATTCGCAGCCGCGCCTTCGAGGCCGGGAGACCTGCTCAGCGGTCGAGCTATAAAATGTGAGCATCTCGGCAAATGCCAAGGATAAGTCATATCGCAAGCATGTCTAAATCTTCTGCTGAAACACCTTCTAATGCCTTCCTCCACGATATCCAAAAGCATGAGGGCGGTACGACGGGAAAACACATTGTCAAGCTCAAGGACGACGCTCTCAAGGCTGTTTTCCTGGCAGGTCTCGCCAACTTGAAAAGCGCGAAGATCACGATCACCCATGACTGGGACATCCTGAACGCCTTTGCTGGTAGCTGTTTTCTTCGCCGAATTAGAGCGTGCGCTTACCGATCCTGGATTGACAAGGCTACTTCGATGGGGAATCCCTCAACGCTTTCTGAAGGTCGCCGGATGTCCAATACATCGAAGAAGATGGTATCGTGCATCTCTCGGCTATCCAGTGCATCTGTTCCCAGACATGAAAGATAGGGCTCTTGATGGTCGGCCATGGTCACACTTAATCGCAGGGGCCTCGGCGGAAGATTGAGCTCCACCCGAACCCTAGTGGTATGTAATCTCACGTGAGATCTCCTTCTCTCTTCCAGTCAAAATCGTCGGCTAAATCTTCTTATATTCAATAGTCAACTGAACTTTGAGTATCGCTATGATCACTCTGCTGGAAAAGGCTTCGATATCTAGTCATCGGTAGGTTGTCAGACTTGGATCGTTGATTTTTGTGCTTACGCTTTTGCTCGATAAATATCAGATTCCGGTGAGTCTGAATCATCTGATAAATAAATAGCTTACGGCCGAATCGCATCAATCAGGGGTTCGGACAACCCATGTATGTGCTTATAACGTACTGCTCAACCATTATACACCTGTTTGACACGGGTGTGGCGACAGGACGACTTCGGTGGATATTCGTCAGTCATCTATGCACAATAAGCAATCATTAGAGACCTCCCAATTTTATACAGGCAAGAGGATGGCAATGGACATGATATGCATGTGGCGTACGTACCAATTTCTCTCTTTACTTCGCGTTCCATGGCGTATTCTCATCTGGGAAACCATAGTGCCACTGCTGCGGGCACACAATACGGTGTGGCAAAGGTGGGTTAAAGGCACGGTCAAGCGGCTCGATTAACTGTAGTCATCAATAACAGGCCGCCAACATCATTGCGGTCAGATGTTTCAACGACCAAAGGTGAGTTATTTGCCCTGCTTTCTCCACACTTTTCCAATATCCCCAATACGGTACAATGTCAGGTGGCCCCGTGGCAGATATGTGAGTAAAAATTTCCATGATCTCTTCCTTGTTAACTGACCGAGATTCTCTGAAAATACTATAGGATTTCAGCCATAGAGTGGGCGCGCAACGATGCACAAGCTTCAGGAAGACCCGCGGTCCCCAACATGTCTTTGGTGGTGATGGTTCTCAGATCATCGACGACGCTGTCACCCAGGTAAATGCTCCACATATATTCATGCTCCCTGTGCGTTCTTAAGCTCAACTGCAGGCCACGAACGCTGGAATCCACGCCGTGGTACGCTTCATTTTTTAGTCAACCCGTCTTGTCTTCTCCGTGTGCCACCCCAAAACTATGCTGACCAGCCATCATTTCTTTCAATAATACCGGGTCACAGCGGGTAACCACGACAAGGACGCTACTAGCTATTCCCCCACTCGTGTTCCTAGCGCCATTTGTGTTGGCGCAAGCACGATCGATGCCAAATGGGTTGACTCCAATTTCGGCGTGGTCGTTGCTGTCTTTGCTCCCGGGGACAACATCACCAGTGCCGGCATCGCTAACGACCAAGCAATGGATGGGATGTCTGGAACGTCCATGGTTAGTCCACGGTGATGACTCTGGAATTTTTCTGGTGCTTTTAACACCCCAGCCATGTACTTTTAGGCTGCCTTTCACGTCTCGAGCCTCGTCGCCTACCTGACCAAACTCGAGGGTAACATGAATCCGGCGGCAATGAAGGCGAGACTTCAGGCCCTCGCATACGTGAACGTCCTTACGGACATTCGTGAGTTTCCCTGGTCCACCAAGACGAACATAGCTGAGGAACGTAATTTTACAGCTGCGGGAACCGTGAACTATTTGGTCTACAATAATATTGGACTTTGAAGCTGAAGGAGATTCGATGTAGACATTCTGTTTTTGCTTTGTTGGTGACAACTTGGAGACAATATGTTGCTATGTACCTGGGTTCAACCCCTGGATGTTTCGAAACATAGTATTTTCCCTTTCGTTTGCGGGTTATGTATGCCTGGGTCAGGCTACTTCACTCTACAATGTTAACACCTTTGAGTTCAGAATGATTGCAGCTCGGGGAACTGTCAACCTTTTGGCCTGCGATGGACACTGGTGAACCGGTGAAAGATCCGTTGTGATATTGTGTTTCGGTGTTTATAATAGCCCCTACCAGTTTAGACTCAATATAAGTAGGGTTATTCGAGCGTTTTTACGAGACGGGCTATGACCGCCAGGTTCAACCCCTGCGCCTTTCTGGACATGCTACTGATCAAAGTCGTTAAGTTCAGCTGATAGTTCTACATTAACAAATCGTGTTTCTCGTCTAAGAATCAAGCTACAAATGTTCTACATCCACAAGTCCAATCGAAAAGGGGACATTTAAGTATAAATCGGGAGGGTTAGGTTCAACCCCTTCCATTCACCCGTGACGAAACCACTTTCGTCACTCGAAAAAGTCCTGCGCAAATATAACGAAATCAGATCTCTCCAGGAGCACACATAACAGCGGTCGCGTACCAAAGGACACTCTACCAACGTGCCTTTCATATGGGACAAGCTTTCCTTCACCCTCTCAAGCGGAACATCTGGGGCGACTGCCCTGCCCTAACCTTTGGCACACACCTCTGTTGAATCCAAACCGTCATCCATCCATTCATCAAAAAAACAAATTAAAAAGGAAACGCACATCATATACTTCCCAAGACCTAACAAGGTTCGTCGGCACACGCTTAAATAGCTCCGTATGAATGTCCCGGTTCCTCTTGGCAGTATCCACAGCGCCACGGAATCGTGGGAAATTAGATCCACAATGAGCTCATCGAACGGGTCAGTCGTCTCGTCATTGTGAGGTGCAGGCTCCATGACGGACGTCACACGTGGCTGCCGATCACATCTGAGGAGTTATGAGTCCGAGGTGTTCTATGTGCAGTGGACTGATGAATCAATTATGACATGTAAGTTATCACTCGAACCTGCCTCTGAAGAGCTTGCAGCGGAGGGAGGCCGCGAACCGAGACACGTGGTACGGTGGTTCATATACGAGTCAACCATGTCGTCATCCTCAACTTACCAGGGCTAGCTATCTCAGAATCACTGTCGCCCTGAAAAAAGAACAACATAGTCAGCATCTGCCAGAGCTCGCAAGAGAGCGCCTGACTTTCTGACTGCGGTCATTCATGTTCGCGGAACCCATCTATAAAAACGACGAAAAGGTCAACAGCTTGCGCTTCGTTCCAAAGAAATACTTACAATAACCTGTCATCCACGATCATCAACTTGGTCTATATATGCCATAACCCGGAAACATGTCTGGGAACAGGATTGAGCGTCTCGCCAAAGAGGGTGCACTGCGGGGGAAGTGAAATGCTTACGCATGATCATCCAATTCCTCTTCAAGAACCCCTCGCCAAATCTCCTTATGCTGTAAGACCGTATCCACCACGTCTTCATCTCCCCTGATCACGTCCGACCCGTTCTCAAATTGTGCTACGACGCGTCTGGCACACCGCTTTCAGGGATCGCGACGGTCTCTGTCCTGGCCTGCGTCTTGTCGCTCACGGCGAGTCCCCAGCCCATGGGCTGCTTAGCAAGGGCGACTCGGGCTTGGAATTCTTCTCCACTGAGCCTGACATGGTGGAATATGAATCGTCAGTCACTTCAGGATGAAACAAAAGAAGACTATACCCATTGGAGCGTTGATCCTGTCATATGTCCTAGGATGGCAGAAATGAATGTAATCCAACCTATAGCTATTATCTTAACCATCCAGGAATTCCTTCAGATCACGAAAGAATCGCTTACGGTTCGTAGTTCGCTTTGCTCACTCGTAAATACTCCTCTCCCTACGATTGATAGTACGATACTGCGCAGCCATGAGGGTCTTGATCACACCGGCATTCTTGACGTCGCCAGAGAATTCAGGTACTTCCGGAAAGGCTGATCGAAGCATCAGCCGATTGTCATCTCCTTAAGAGGCCAGAGGGGACTGCAATGCGACCTGGAAAGATATTTTAGAGCAGTTAGGGATACTTTGTAAAGGGAGCTCACGGAGAAGGAGGGTTTCGACCCTTGGGTATATATTCTTGGCTCAAGACTGACTCTACTGCTCCCGAGTGAACACGCGCAGACAGGAAAAACTTGACTGACGAGGGCGAAAAGACAAAAGAAGCAGTGGACAGTGTGAATACGGTGTATATTTGCGACATTTCGAGGGAAAAGATGAAGTGAGACCAGGAACGAATGCCTATAAGAGCGACAGGGTGAAAGCCCGTACCCTGCCTGCCCTCTCTGGTTTTGTTATCTCGCAGATCCCGTTCGAGTGGTGTGCGTTGCCAGCTGCCCCGAGTCACATCATCGTTTTGTTGTGAGACCAAGTTGAGGTTTTCGGTCTTGATCCCTATATTAGTATATGCAATCCCTGTGATGATAATAAAGAAACTCACGAAGACAACTCGGTATTGAGTTGGACTTGCATCCGTTTCCGAACTCCTCCCGCCTCTCCAGGCAAACGGCATACAGTAGATTAGACGAAGAGATTCCTTCTGAACTCAATCGGCAAGAACCCCTGGTCCAGCCGGCATCAGAAGATCGGGGCGATTCGGCAGGATTCGGCCTTATCCGGCCCGACCCACTACTATTGTCAACCCAGCATCGATTCATGACATTCATCATGTACAATGCCCATGATGAGATTGCAGGTGTCTCGTGCAAAACGGAAAGTGACAAGCAAAAGAGAACTTCGCAGTGAGGACTTTTGAAGGACGGAATTCTGATTCTCCAAGTAAAAAAACTTACTAGTAAGCTAGAAGTAAACTAAGCCACGATTCCGAAAAGAAGCCTTGGAGGAATTTGATGGAATCATAATTGTCGTTCAAAATCTCGGATTTCATGTCTCCAAGATGACGCTCCTCTTCCTTCTTCCTGGTCATCCCTACCAACTATCTGCCTTATGGTCGCATCTTCGACTTGTGAGGCTGAAGCCTGCAACTGTTCCAGTGTGTCGACCTGGCTCGATACCATGCCCTCTCTCCAGCGTTCTTGCTCTTCTACAGAGTTCTCAACAGCTCTGCTATCTCGCTCTTGATCCCTCCTCGAGGAAAAGTTAATCTTCGTCAGAGATCCACTCTGTGCTGTGGCCTTCCTTGTGGGCTTCCAAGTCATTCGGACCGCGTTCATGAATGCCTGAACGGAGGATAAGGCAAGAATTAGTGCTCGCAACATTCCAAGTGCAAGTGCAAGGTACCGACAGGGTCGCTAGCAGCTATGGATCCGTATGCAAGGGTACGGAGACCGTATAGTATGAGATCTGTCATTTGTTCTTCAGTCCCGTTTTTCTTCATTCAAATAATACTTGAACAATACCGAGGACAAGCAATCGATAGTCCTACAAACCGAGGTTCGCAAAAATCAGTCCAACCCTGCCATCGATCGCTATTCAGTACTCAACGTATTGCGTGTTGATACCCTTGACGGAAAACATGAGGTCCAAGACAACCGTTCCGTAATTCATCATGAGCGAAATGATAGGATACAACGCTAGAGCACGTTATCACGATACTTATCAGAAGTCGGGAACTAGGAAATGCGGTAAACAAGCAAACCGATTCGCAGAATAATTCTTCGAAACCTGGGATCTTCGGTGATCATCGATGACCCAGGGCGATGGGCATCGGTCCGAGTATAGAAGCCAATCTTCGGTCTCGAACCCAAAGCCGCAGCCACGGCAGTCTTATCCGCGGACGAAGGGTCCCCAGAGCTTGTTGGTTGTTCAGACCTCCCCGCATCCATGAAAGTCGTGATGGATAGCTTCAGTCGACACCGTCATGAAACGGGACATGATGAGTCCATTGTCAAAACACACCTTGAAGCGAAACAACCACAACAGCACTACGACCGAACACACCGTCTCGATCGTGGATGCCAAGGTGATCCAAAAACTCTGCGTCCCGATTATCCATCTCAAACGCGCCTCTGGGTCAGGATTTCCATACCAGCATGTGCAGGTTACGTCGTTCCATCTGCCAAAGCAATCGTCGGTGCCAATGAATCTGTACGTCGAATAGTAGGACATACCCGAACTGCCTCAGAGCAACTGTAGGGACGTTGAGAGTCAAAGAAAGGATGGTTGTACCGATTACATAGTACTTTTCCATGTCCTTTCCATTGAAGCCATGCAGGAGTACTAGTCTTCCAGGATTCGATATCAGTGTAGACTTCGAAAAGAAAAGAGGTGAGTTCCACGCACTGGAGGTTGATGGCGATCGAGGTGGTGAAAAAAGTCGCGAATGACAACGTCAGCTGCCATGACAAGGGCTGCATTATGATCGGATTTAGAATGGCGCGTGGTTCGCCCTTACGTTCACGAAGAAGGCACCCACTCCACATCCGATGCCAGGAGTCGTGGGAGTGGCTGCGAACGCGATGCCAAAAAAGACACTGAAATTGACAATGTGAGCAATGGTCGTGAAGATCTTTCTGTAAGAAAACCTTACTTGAAAATTAAAGAGTATACCAGTAGGCGAAAGCTGACGCGGTCGAGACATTCCCTGCCGCTTTTCGGTATGGCGACAATGGCGTAAGCTAACAAAACAAGGAAGCAAACGGCGGTCCCTGGGACGGTCCATGCATAAGCAAACACCCCTCTGGAATTTCATACGACATTTTAGGTTCATTCAGTCTCGAGGCGATGAATAGAAAGACGAATACATACGCAAAGTCGATTTGAGCCTGTGTGATCGTAGGAGGCGGTACGCCGCTGGCGCCCGAGTCATTGGACATGGTCTTGGGGATTTAATGGGTTAGAGAGGGCGAAGGGGCGGGCCCGGCCCAATTTTTATGAGGACTATGGCACATCGCTTCAGTCACGTCCAGATCCGGAACAATTGCAAAGTTCTGTCAATTTAGCGCTGTGCGCTCGATATAGTCGATTATGCTCTCGGAAAATAACGGCTTGAATTCCGAGACAAGCAGGACAGACTGGGATCCTAATCCATTAAATTGAAGATCCCTTGCCTGGCGAGATGGAGAAGACAGTGAATACGATCGCCGACACGAGGCTCCCAGTAATTTCATGACGTAGCCAACCGAAGGGCGATATCCGCGGCCCACTGCTCCCCGCACGCGTCGATAAAGGAAGTGACCCTCTATTCGACCTCGTGTGACGATTAATGTTGTCTCCACGGCTAGCGGGCAGTGGGAATGTGGAACCCCCGTGGTTGGCTCGCTATCGAGATTCCATATCGGTTTGAAGTCCAAGCAGAAAGGAGTAGACACTGATGCGGTAAAGCACCGAATAACTCCTTGCGTGAAGGATCGTTTGGACTCACCCTTTGGTTTGCAATGATCCTGTAAGACTTTCAAGGGTTGTAACCTATGCCAGTACTGCCAAACACTGCCCCCGGAACCATGAAATCACCCCCTCGTTGACCACCTGCTGTGTCAAATCATGATCGGCGTTTAGTCAGTGTTCCAGAATCTAGACCCTTGGGATATACTCATGATTACCCCTACGGGGTTAGCTTGTTATCATCCTGGGAGCCCATTGTATTGCAATATGTGCATGCATGATTGCACGAGGCAGATTTTGCTTGAACCTGCCATGATTCCGGGACCGGTATGTCTGCAGCGGGGACGAATCGTGAAAGCCGTTTTATAACGCTATGACTTGGAATATAAACCTGGGGTGGAAGCAATTGAGTTGAAACGTTGATGTGGTCGCCGGAGAGAAATAAGCAACCCCATGCGTCGTGAACAACAAACCCAAAGTGACCAAAAAATTCCGTGAAAACCACGAAACGACCCGGTGTTCGATGAAAAAGGTCACCGAGTCATCTGCCACGTCCTCTCTCTTGCGATTTGCAATCATTAGAGGCTCCCTTTTGTGTTTGTTGCTGGTGCCTTGCTGACGACGGTGCCGAACACGGGATACTTTCTGCCTCGAGGCAGCCTTCCGATTCCTAGCCGTGCGATGTTCAATTGATTTCCTGGACCCTTCACGAGAAACCGCTCTATTTCCCCCTTGGAAGAACAACAGCCACCCAGGCCAAACCACGACCAGAAAAAACGAAAACAGCATAGTGACGACTTTCAAGAAATCTAGACCTCATGGCAGTTGCAATGCAAACCTGGCCAGGTCACTCCTTCCCCTTCGGACCATCCTTCAATGTCTACCCACCACCGATTCGGACTCCACTCCCAATATTCACTGCATCAGCCCCTCCAGTCCCTATCCCAGCACCCGAACCGCCACTCCTTGCACGAAATACGGTCGAACTCACGAGGGATCGACTCATCACAATCCTCACTTATTTCGCCTCTTTGATCCCCTCTCACTTTAGCCGACCCGTGTGCCTCGTGGTCCATGGCGGCGCATGCATGCTCCTCAATCCCACCTTCTACGATCTCGCACAGCAGCAGCAACATCTCGCATCATACTCGCCTTCCAATTCCCCACACAACTCTCTTCCTCGGCGGACGTCAACACGGGATGTTGATTACCTGCATCGGGCTTTCGTAGCAGAGTGGGCGGCGCTGGGTGTATCAGATGCTGGAGATCGATTAAAGGACTGTATCAGAAAAACCGCGCGAAGATTTAGTCTCGGGGAGGACTGGATGAACAGCGATCCTGATATCGCACTTCCCCTGGCGAAATCGTGAGTGAGGAATAAGAGTTTACAACAAGATGATCTCTAAAACCCTTTCCCTCCCAATCAAGTGAGTCCGGCATAGAGTATGACCCCATCTCCAACGATGCAGTCCATCCAAACAACTTCGTTCATAATACTCTTTTCACCGCCAATAACTTTACTCTCGTGGGTATCAGTCTCCCATGGGCCATCGCACTCAAGTTGGTGAGATATACAACGTTTGATCCGGGGGATATCTGCATCATGTTAAGGTTAGTGATCATCGGGTTTGGGACGGAAGAATCATCGCACCTTTCCCCGCGCGACATCATAATTCGGACGCTCAAGGCGTCTATCTTCACTGCTCGTCATTTATTTTCTGCCTAGGGGATGAAAGTGTTCAGGCTCCAAGACATTGATCTAACCTGTCATTTATCGTCGTGTCGGATATCAGTGCTCGCTCTGAACATGCCGATACTGATGTATTCCTATCCCTTCCTAGGAGCGGCACGGATAAAACAAAGGTCCAGTGGACTGCGGAAGGGCTCGAACGCTATCTCAAAGCGTTCTGCTGGCCGATGGGATACGACAATTACGATGGGATGCGATTATACCAGATGCGCACCAGGATCAAGCATGCCGTCGATATGGTTACTTCTTGGGCCCCTGGTGAGGGTCCGTCCGTCCCAATTCTACCTCAAACGCAAACACACTCTCAATCCGTTGCGGCACCACCACCTCGATTAGCAACCCAAAACCACAATCAACTACAGGGTGACTTTATCCCCCTACTACAAGGACAATCTCATGCGAACGCGGGTCCATGGGCAGTTCAACACCAGTCTCAACACCAACCTCAAGGTCAGAGCCAAATGTCAATACAACCCCCTCCCCAACAACGTCCAGCCCAATCGGGCCACTCGACCTGGACAACCAACGCACAGATGCAAATGCCCGTACCGATAGTGCTGCCGACATCGGCATCACAGCTGCAACCTGGTCCATCCATTTCCCAAGCACGGCCACAAATGAACGAGTTCCCCTCACAAGAGCAAGACCTAGAAGACGACTCCAGATTCTATCCGCTTGCTCGTCACCTCCGGACCCGCGACCGAGAACATCGTCCGGGTAGTACAAGCCACCCTCACCAGCACCTACGATCGCCCTCCCATCCGAGCTGGAGCTGGGGCCGATTTCATATCCCGGACGTCTCCGCAGTGCCCTTTGCTGTGCAACCCACCGCTGCGGCCCATCCGAATCCGGCTTCTTCATCCACAGCAAATCTGGCTCCACAGCCCTATCCCCCGATCCGGCCGGGCTCAAGCTCGCACCCTTATACCCACCGGCCTGACCCAGCAGCGTTTGAGCGCTCCGTTGGGGACGTACTCGCGCAGGGCCGGCTCCAATATGACCTATCCCTCGCGTGTCATCCTGGAGGTCCGGATACCATTCTAGCCCGCATGAATGCCAACCTGAACATCGAGAATGAAAGGAGGAGCAAGAAGAAGAACCGGACGAAGGGTCGGAAGAGGGAACGGTTTGCGAAGCTGTTGTCGAGGAACCAAGCTGAAGCAGACGGTGTACGCAGCGATGATGATGATGATGATGATAATGATAATGATCACGATGATTACGATGGCGATGGCGATTCGGGAGACGACGACCGGGGGAGAACAGGAGGTTTTCGGAGGAGACAGCGCGTTAGTGCGGGGGATCTAGAACGGAGATATCCAGATTATCCACGAGGCGGTGATTTACAGGTGACGAGCCAGCAACAACAAACACAACCTCCCCCTCCGACGTGGCATAACAATCCCATCTATGCCCCACCCCGCCCCTCAACGACTGAGCCACAGGGGTCAATTCCTTTTGGCCTTTACTACTACGGGTCCAATCGCATGGAGGAGCAGAAGGAGAACTTACCCAGTCGTGCCCCTTCGCCGACCCGCGGCTTGGGCGGGGATAGGAGCAGGTCCGTATCCCGGGCTCGGCATCGTCCTCCGGAGTTGGTATTGTCCCCCTTGCCACAAATGGACACACTGAGGATCTTCTAGAGTTCTGGCTTTTTGTGCGGTCCGCCTGAGGTGGATCTTGGCAGGTCTTTTCATCTTGAATGTATTTTTCTTTTCTTGTCTTTCACCTCCCGATTCGCTGTACCATTTTTACTTGAAGGACGCACCAATCCAGGCGTACCTTGAGTATCCATATCTATTTTATATCTCATGGTCGTTATTCGAGGACCGATTCCACATTTCTTGATTCAAATCATACTTGTCTTCGCTTGTATCGTTAACAAATATTATCTTCCATTTCCTGGTGACGTGATCCTCCCTCAATGAGTCAGGCGTCTATCTCATCGCTAGCTCTTGGCTACTTGTGTCAGATCAAAGAGACTCACTTCATAGACTATTAGTTCGGAGTGTGCTGCTTAGGTAAGCTGGTTCACTAATGTAACCTCGAAAATCGATCCCAGAACAAATCAATATTAATTACAGCAAAGCTTTGGCCTCCCGGAGGTGCGCCTGCATGATGGTTTCTTGCATTACTGGAAAATAGCGTGAGTTGAAAGAATGAGGAGAAGCGAAAGAGGTTTACTCCCGCCCAGCAGTGCGCCCATCGACTTTGTATCCTGGAAGTTTGTTTGTTTTCGGAAGGTTAGATAGTAGCATCAGCCTATGAGGAGAGAAAGAGCTCATACGATTGCACAGGTCTCGTGGAATATAAACGGCCTAGGTACGTGCGAGTATTTTTTCTTTGCCATCGAAGACACACGTACTTTCTCGTTATTAACTGGACAGACTCGGATGAGAGGTTGATCACGTACCAGGTAGTCTTTGAATTTGTCACAGAAATCTATGGTGCAACAATGTTAAATTCGAATGACGGTACCTCCGACGGAATCCAGCTCACATTTCGTAACAGGGCCAGGCTCGTTTGGTCGATCACGATAACTAGGCACGTATTTTCTGACTTTGACACCAGCTTGAAGTGTCGCAGTGAGGATGTCGCTCTAGGAACACAGCAGGGAAGAAGATCAGGAACGAGTTGGAGAATCACTAGGGAAGTAAGCTTACTTTATTGAAAAAAAGGATTAACATGGCGTGTTCCAGGATTCTATTCGTACATATTTCTTTCCACAAATAGAGGCTATCCTCCTACATGAGCAGATTCAGGCTGAGAAGGTGCTTGAGGAGGGGTATCAGAAGGAGAAGCTCACAATGCGATTTGTTTCCGGGTCTTCCTCTAATGTTTGAGTGAAGGAAAGAGGGGCCAGAAAGAGAATCGCCTGAACTGTAGGTCACACTATTAAATTCCTTACTCCTCTAGAGACAGTAGCGACTTTCCATGCTCAAAATAAGCAGCCCATTTGGGACGCTGTATAAGAAAGTAATGAGCAAATGATGGAAAGCCTACAATTGAGCCCTACTTGACTGCGACTGCCACCTAAATCTGTGATGTAGAGTTCCGAACCGAGGCCAGGGCCTATGGCAATTAGCCGGGATTCGCGGGGGCGGGCCTCGCGAGAGGGGCGGCTTACCTTTTTCAATTACAAAACGATGTTCTTTGACGCCCAGGGTTTTAATGCGCGTCCTCATTATATCGCCTTGAATAATGACGTCAGAGATCGGACATCCCTCACGAGAAGAATATGCGTGCCATTGGTAGGAACATAATTTCTACTAGTATCAGCGATCCGTTCGAGATCATTTAAGAAACTGTCGAGGACGTTATGTCGCCACGAGTGGAGAAGGACCAGACTAGACTCACAAGCCAGGCATCTCATCGATTTTCAAATTTCGCCTCTTCAATAGCGCTTGAACACTGCTGTCTTGCCACAGGGTCACGATATCGCTCTTCAAAGTGGCCAACACCACCCCAGGGTCCATTTCTTCGGCCTGAGACCCACGTCGGCTGCCCGGACGATCATGAAAGTTAGTCATGAATTCTGTTTGCAACATGAACTGTTCGTGGAGGCGTTCCTTCCAACCGCTTCCCGAGAGAACGCAAACCTCGTGCCGGTGCCAGGTCGAGTGTTCGTTCGGCTTCCTAATCATGTTCTCTTTCGTATCTCCGAGGGTGTGGCTGGATTTGTTTGGCGCGATGAACTGCATGATGTTAGCTCCGATGAAGATGAGGGGGGAGAGCTTCAATCGTATGGGGCGGAGGTCGCGGTTGAGCGTACACGTGGCTTCGGTCGTAGAGTCCCACTCATCTTGAAGCACATCAAGAATCGTTTTGACGGACCTTTTGTGAAACAAGAATGAGGGTTCAGATCTCAGATGCCAGATATGTGCCAAGTAAAGTCACCCTATGAGATTCAGGTAAACGATTATTTTCCACACTCTTCGCTCGTCCTCGAAATGTTTAGGCGCGAACTCGAGTTGAAAATCTGACGGACAATCTGAGCGACGTTGCATTAGATTTACCGAGACTCCGCACGTACTTTTCAAAACGGAACTCTGAATTGGAGTCACTGTTCAGCAAGATGAGCGAAAGCAAAGCAGCAACGCACTTTTCCCGACTTGGATTGTCCCTCAACCGTCATGCGATGAGTGAGAAATAGCAAGGAAGACCTGAACCCACCGAGCAATAGAATTTGCATTGCACTTTGCTTCCTATCCATGTCAATCTTCGATGACAGGAGGAATTGATCAATCCGTTGGGAGGTTTGGAATGCAGGATTGTTGGACATTTCACCGTCCGGCGGGGGTGGGGATTGCCACGTCAGATTTTCGGGAAAAGCCATGAGAGGGCCTCTGGAGTGAGGAAGAGGTATATGAAGTCATGCGAGCAGCAACCGCGAAGTGCGTTTAACCTCATGATTCATCGTCCAGGCCCATCAGGGTCAGAAAAGGTACAGTTTGAAAGTCCAGATGGTTGAAACGTTGAAACTTGACCTGCATCGGCACCGATTACATATGTACATATTTGGGAACGATCGGCAATTTGTGAACCCAGGTGACTTGGCGATGTTCTACTTACGACTCATCAGGAAAACCTCGATTGCTAAAATGAGCATCAAGGAAGGCCAATATAGCAAACTTTAGCAAAATTGAGCATGATTGGGCTCAGTTGGCTTCATTGGATTCACCGAGCCAAATAATAAGCTCCAAAACTGCAATGCTTCAGATGGGTCCATTTTACGATAATTTGGCTAAATTTACATTCATTGAACATCGCTGAACTGGCAGATTTCCTGACTTATCACCATCTATCGATGCGGCCTCGGGTTGGAGGGCCAGAGCTTTCGGCTTGAACACCAAAGGTAGGGAGGGACGTGATGGGGGAAAAAGAGGTAACAAGGCACTTCGATTGTTATTCAATCTTCGGAAGTTACCGGTCTGATGGCAGCAATAGGGTGAAACGTCGGAACTTGCCGAACACTCCTCACCTTGTCGCACAGCATAGGGTTCCAAATTTGGCCTCTGCCAATGTTATTTTTAAATAGTTTGTGAAATAATATTTTCTGAAAAAATATTTGCAAAGACTTTTGCAGCTGCAAAAGTTGAAGAAACGCGAAATTCGATATTTTGCACAGGCGAAAGTGGGTGCTTGGTGTTTTCACCTTTGCGAAATGTCAAATTTCGCGTGCCTTTGACTTTCACAGCTGCAAAAGTCTTTGTGAATATTTTTCCTGAAAATATTATTTCGCGAACTGTTTAGAAATAACATTGGCAGGGGCCAAATTTTGGACCCTGTGCTGTGTCATCTTCCCCTCCTTGTTCCCCTTGCCTCCTCACATGACAACCATGTAGCCCAGTGTTGGATTTCTGTACCTATGTGAGCATGCGCAATGCATTGCCTGCACTCTTCCTTTTTTAGGTTCTTCCTTTGTCATGCTTACCTCGTCATTCTAGGTACCATTTATATTGTTCTCCGTGCTATATAAGTAGTCTAGCTACATATTGTACCTCATCTGTTTGCCTCTCGAGCTCACCGAGGCCAAACAATAATACCATCTTCATCTGTTTTCATCGTCGTCCATCGGATTGTGTTGCTTATCCCAACACCCAGCCCATCAAGTGTGGTGCACACCCCAATAAGCACCACGCACTCAGCAGACACTAGTAAGCACACACACCATTGACACGCCACATCACCAAACCATCCCAACTGACAACCTATCAATTGCAACAGACCAATACCATGTGCTCATGCTCAACACATACCGGTCAGCCCCATTACCACATCGCTAGATCATACCCCACTGACCAGCCTATAAACAGACTTGCACCATGGGTTCAATGGACACACATTGCACAGAGAGCAACACATGAGGAGGGCTGGGAGTTAGTGTCACCTGTCTACGAGCATGGTCCACAAGGACAATGGGCATATGGGGAGAGACACGAGGGAGTGAGGTAACCAAGGGACATGAGTGTGAGGAATGTCCAATTCTCTTTTTTTTGGCATGCATTTCCTGCCAATGTCATACATAGTGCCATACTGCCATCTCTTACATTAAGAAATTATGAGTGTTAAAAGTATGTGATAAGTACTCGCTCATTGAATGGAAATCCGACATCCTTTTGTGTACTCAAAGATAGGTCCTGAAGGCCTGACTCTTGGGTCCATCTTTATCAAATTTTGTACTAAGTATGCATGGTCGAGAGGATAATATGCATGGGGCTAAAAATTGTTGCTTAATTTTGCAAAATTGTGTCTTATTGTGCTCACTGAATGATTAGCAGTCATCGGCTTCATCTGGTTCAGTGTTTCATGGTTCCATTCATTGATGCCTATTTTGGCAATTGAGGTTTTCCTGATGGGCCAAAACTGTCATTCGATGCAAGATCCAATCTTGGCCTAGATGTTATGGAACAGCCCTTATTCTCCATTTCTTTTCATTATTTGGTTTTGTGGACATTATTATAAGGTTCAAGGGTGAACACATGGTAAACACATGTTGCTCCACAGCACATGGTTTCCTCATGTTTAACTGCGCATTGCTGCGCACCTCATGGTTACCACATGTAGAATATTCCAGAACTACTTACATAAGGATTCCGCGGGATGCCTCACGCATAACACATGTTTTCCATTTAGTATATATAGTCTACCAGATAGCGTACTAGTTCTTTAGTTGTATTCTCTTAAGATCTCCACTCTAACAAAGTGTGAGGACTATAGTCAATATAAACTTCCCTTTCCCTTTCCTGTATTTCTTCTTGTAAGCCTGCGAGAACCCTTGTGGTTTGAGTGTGTCTTAACACTAGAGACTGTTTGTTCAGCTGCTTGACTTTGACATGATGTGCTACTCACCAACATGTGGTGCTGCAAGAACTATGCACAGTGAAGACCAAATGAATAAGTAGATATTGCATTAAACCTAT
>Ga0307516_10000597_pt1 | contig 48981 bp, 48 predicted proteins | sample 19_EM_MG_FD_203310 | JGI IMG/M metagenome (GOLD analysis project Ga0307516, IMG submission 203310) | Populus trichocarpa ectomycorrhiza microbial communities from riparian zone in the Pacific Northwest, United States - 19_EM | ecosystem: Host-associated > Plants > Roots > Unclassified | place... | reverse complement strand
AGTATGAGTATGAGTATGAGTATGAGTATGAGTATGAGTATGAGTATGAGTATGAGTATGAGTATGAGTATGAGTATGAGTATGAGTATGAGTATGAGTATGAGTATGAGTATGAGTATGAGTATGACGGGCGAAGACGGCGCGCCGGGTGTGGTCCTTCTTCGTTGTCTATCCTGCACGGTTTCAGCGCTTGATTCCGTCGGACCCATTTTCGATGCTTTGTTCTAGGCTTCGGTGAGCCTGTAGTCCTTCGGCGCGTCGGGGTTTCATTGACGGAATTCTCGAAGTTTCTCCAGTCCTCCTTCCGAGAAGTTGTCGAACGGTTCTTCTGTCCAGTCTTTTCGTTCCGGATAGTCGAGCCATTTGACGAGGTGTAGGATTCGCTTGTTATTCCCTTGGCCGCGCTCAACCGAGGACATAACTTCTTCCACATTGTATTCCTCTGACTGTTCGATGTCGTCTGCTTCCCGTAACACCCTTGATGGGTCTGGGGGTGCTCGGTGTTCGCTGGTTCGATAGGGTTCAAGTAGCGAAACGTGAAAAACGTTGTGGATTTTCCATTTGCGGGGAAGCGTGAGTCGGACGGCCAGTGGAGAAATGATCTTCTCGATTTTGAAGGGACCGTGATTATTGTGGTCCAGTTTCTTCGACGGACGGCGCGTTTTAATGTTGCGTCCGTTGAGCGTAACTAAGTCCCCTACTCGGTATGCTGGGGGTTCTTTTCGGGCTGGGTCTGCGTATCGGCGCATTCGTTCTTGCACTGCTTCTAGCCCTTTTCGGGACTCGTGGTGTATCATCTGCATCTAGTGGGCGTACACCGTACTGGTCGGGTTCAATGGTTCCGAGGACGGTGGATCGATAGTGGCGGGGTGATATCCGTAATTAGCGTAAAACGGGGATACCCCGTTCCCCATCGTGACTGAATTGTTGTAAGCAAACTCTGCCATAGGCAGGAGAGATACCCAATTGTTTTGCTCTCGTTCAACGAAAGCCCGGAGGTATGCCTCGATTGTTTGGTTGAGGCGTTCCGTCTGTCTGTCCGTTTGTGGGTGGAAGGCTGTTGACATTCGTGGCCAGATTGCCAGTAGTCTGAGAAACTCCTTCCAGGTTTCCGAGGTAAACCGTGAATCCCGGTCTGACACGATGTCAGTAGGCGATCCGTGGAATCTCCATACTTCCCGGGCGAATATCTTCGTTAGGTCTGAAGCCGACTTTTCTCGGAGTGGAATGAATTGTGCCATCTTGGTGAATCTATCGATGATTACCCAGAGTTGGTCGCATCCGTCCGACAGTGGTAACTCCGTGATGAAGTCCATGGCGATAGACTGCCACGGGGCATAGGGTAGTTCTAGGGGCGAGGATAGCCCGTACGGCTGATGTCATGAGGACTTGTTTTGTTGACATTCCGGGCAGCTTCTGACAAAGTCGAGGATCCGTTCGTTCATCTTTGGCCATCAGAAGTTTCGTCGAACTAGCCTTGATTGTTTTGTCCTGCCCCATGTGTCCGGCTACCTTAGTATCATGCTCTGATCGTAGTACCTGGTCGACCAGTCCTTCCGCGACCCATAGCCTGCCTTTTCTGTAGAGCAGCGCCCCGTGGATTTCCAGTATTCCTTCCTTGACCTTCCGGTCCTTTGGCCCCGCTTCCATGGGTGCCGCTTCCTGTTCTGTCTGATCCCAGATTTGGCTGTAAACGGAGTCGTTTGTTGCCGCTTTTCTGACCTCCTCCACGAAGCCTGGGTTCCATTTCCGTACGGGGAGTGACGTTAGTCGGGCCAAGGAGCAGACAAAGGTTCGTTTCTGCCTGTCTGGTTCCGCGAAGTCTGTTTCTGCAAGGTGTCATTTTCCTAAAACCGTCGTGATCGGCCGGTTTTCTACCCCCCCCTTTTCAGGGCGGTACTCCGAACGCCTGGATAGTGCGTCTGGTTTGCCATTCTGTGTTCCTGGTCTGTAATAGATTCGGAAATCTATTCCAGCTAGTTCTTGCGCCCAGCGCGCTTGTCTTCGGTTGAGTACCTTGGTTGTCGTGAAGTATTCGAGATTCTGGTGATCCGAGAACACTTGGATTTGGTGGGTTGCTCCTTCACAGTAACGATGCCAGTGTTTGAAGGAGTCGACGATGGCCAGAAGCTCTTTGTCGTGGATCTCTTAGTTGATTTCCGCAGGTTGGAACTTCCTTGAGTGAAACGCTACTGGGTGTAGGCGCCCTTCTTCACGTTGGAACAGGACTGCCCCCAGCGCAAAGTCCGAGGCGTCGGTTTCGATGATGACCGGCTTTGTTGCATCAAAGTGCGCTAGGATCGGCGCCGTGGTTAAACGCTGTTTTAGTTCCTGAAAGGCCTTCTCCGCTTCTGGGCTCCAGGTCCATCCCTTTGGTTGCTCCTTTTTTGTCAATTCTGTGAGCGGTCGGGCTACCCGGGAGTAGTCCTGGATGAACCGTCTGTAGATATTGGCGAAGCCTAGGAACGACTGGACCTCTGTCAGCGACTTCGGCGTTTTCCAGTTCAGTACTGTGTCCACTTTTTCTGTTGACATTTTGATCCCGCTTCGTCCGATGACGTAACCCAGAAATTCGACTTCCTGAGTTCTCCAGACGCATTTTTCCGGGGAGACTGCTAATCCGTTATTTTGCAGTCTCTGTAGGACTTCTGTTACAATCTGATCGTGTTTTTCCCGGGTCTCTGCATAGATCAGGATGTCATCCAGGTAAGCCAGTACCCCGAGGTCGAGTAAGTCCGAAAAGATATGATTCATCATGTCTTGGAATGTCGATGGTGTGTTGGTTAGCCCAAAGGGCATGACTTGGAACTCATATAGCCCATAGCGAGTGCGGAAGGCGGTTTTCCATTCGTCTCCCTCCTTCATCCGAATTAAGTGGAATCCGTTTTTTAAGTCCATCTTGGTAAACCATTGAGCTACTTGGACTCGGTCCTGCAGTTCTTGCATTAGAGGCAGTGGATACTGGTTAGGAATCGTGATGCGGTTTAGGGCTCGGTAGTCAACGCATAGGCGGAGTCCGCGTCCATGGGGTTTTGGTACGAAGAGGATTGGTGATCCTGCTGATGATGTGGAACGCTTGATTTTCCCCGTTCGTTCCATCTCTTTCAGCCACTACCTGAGAGTCTGGAGCTCAGTTTCTGATAACGGGTATATGGGTCCCCACGGCGCGGTGCTTCCTTCCTGGAGGTCGATTCTGCAGTCGTACGAGTGGTGCTCTGGTAGCGTATCTGCTGCCTCTTTACCCAATATTCCTAAGTATTGGCGGAATTCCGCTGATACCGTTCTTAGCGGGTCTTCGTTTGTCACCGCCGAGGCATATCCTATGAGGCGGGCCGTCGGGTCTAGGCATACTGCCTCATCCCATGTCAGCGGGAACTCTGCTTCTTCAAACTTGGTGCATCGTTCCAGGCACCCGGTGCTGTTAAACCGTATTTCCTGGCTTGTCCAGGCGCCTTGTGGCGGGTGTCTTGATATCCAGTCAAAGGGTAAGAATATGTCGATTTCCGGGTCCATTGGGGATAGTTCGAAACTTTCTGTGGTGTAGTGCCTTCGGTGCTGCATTCGGAGGGGCTTCGTAAAGAATTGGCCTGCACCTTGGACAGCTTCGCCCGTGTAGCTTTCGATGCTGTGGGGTTTTCGATGTTTTAGTCGTTCCAGGCCAAGTTTTTTTCGCCGTTTTTTCGTTGATTAGTGCTATCGAGCATCCTGTGTCCAGCAACGCTTTGACCCGGTACCTCTCTTAGTTGTAGTGTAGTACCATGTCGATCACAGGTCGGGTGCCGCGGATGGGCTCCTTCGGTTCCTTCTGTTTCCAAGTGAGCCCGCATATTATGGCGGAGGTCCTGGGCTGCGGCTGTTCCCGACCTCCTAAAAATCCGAGTCGGATTCTTCCCATAGCGGGGCGACAGTGTCGGTGTTCATGGTTGCGACCGCTGCCACCTTCTGCTGCTTGCTGGGGGGGTGGTTCTCCTCAGGTTCTTCTGAGCGCCTTCATTTTTCTTGCGTCACTGCCGACACCTTCCACAGGGCTGGTGGCAGGGCCGTGCCGTTTTTTGTGTTAAACGAAAAGCATTCGTACATTCAGTGGCCGGGCCTACCACACCTCCAGTAGTCATCCTGGTTACGGAAGTACTCCTCTTGTTCTCTGGCGGGGGCGCCCGCGAGTGCGGCGTCCTTGGTAGCCCATCTTCCCGCCTTGCCGTACTGGCTTCTTGGGTTGGTGGCTTTTCTGTCCCTGGTGGCCTCTGTCCTCACTTCCCTCCCTTTTTGGGCGGTGTCCGAGCTTCCCTTACTTGGTCCGTCCCTTCGTTTGTCGTCTTTTCGTCTGTCGTCCTTTGGCACTGGTGCCGCAGAGCGCCTGGTTTCTTTGGATTGTCTGAGCGCCTTCTTCTTCTCCACCTGTACTCCCGCACGGTAGGTAGCTTGGAGGAAGCCTTCGTCGTCGACGGGGTCTTCCTCGTTTTGATTGAACCTCATGTCCAGTATGCTATCGGGCATAGCCATGTCGATCTTCTCCGTGAGTCCCTCCACAGTTGCCCGAGCAAAGTTGTTGAGGGCCTGGAATTCCGTCATGTACGCATGGATGGACACTTGGTACCTTAGCTGACCTAACTTCAGCTGGGGATCAGCCGCCTCTCTCTCGTTCCGGTATTCGGCTCGGATGGCCGCCACGTAATTTATCCAGGTGTCGGCGTCACCTACGTCTCGATACCGGTTGACATGCCATGCTTTGGCCATGTCGGTCAGGAGCATTCCCAACCATGCGATTTTCTGGCGGTCGTTTGTTTCGGGGTAGAATCCCAGGAACATGGTAACGGCTTCCCACCACTGATTGAAGGAGGTCGATCCCTTCCCGTCGAAGGTTTCCGGATTTTTCATCTTTAACCTGGCAATATTGCCTTGTTCGGGTCGGGCCGGTCGGTCCTGTCGAGCCCGTTCCACTCCTTCTGCCACCAGTCATACGAGGTCCTGCGTGGTAATCGTAGGTGCAGGATTCCTAGGCGGCGAAGGAGAGCGGAGGTGCCTGGAGGGCGGTCGAGGCGGTTCGGATGGCGGACCCGAGGGGGGTCCTGCTGACGATCCAGGTGGTGTTGAGGGGGGGTTCCCTCCTTGTCCTGCCGTGGGCTCGGGCGCTGGTGGCCTCGGGGATATGTGGCGCCTGAGTTGCTCCAATCGCTGCCTCTTCTCGGGTGTTGTGGGTAGCGCTGGGGGTCTCTGTTGTCGGGGCCTCATACCCGGGTTCAGACGTAGTGGGCTTCCCAACGCTGGTGGTGAGTGGGCTGATGGGTCGCTGGTGCTGGTCTGCCGGATGGGGCTTCTCCATGCGGGAGGTCCTACTGGCACTGGTGGCATCGTAGGTAGGGGGATTCTGGTCGCGATACGTTGGATTTCCGCCCTTGCTTCCCGGAGGTGGTTTTCCAGGGCAGCCACTCGGTTCTGGTATGAGGCTGCCCATAGTTCCACGTTTCCCTGAAAGTTGGCCAGGTGTTGGTTCCGGGCCGTGTTGGCTTCCGCCAGAAAGGACAGGGCATCATTGACCCGGGTCAGCTGAGTGGCCAGACATATCTGTCGTTCGTTGGCCTCGTTGGTCCGCTCGATGATGGCCTGCCAAACGTTTCTGGCGAGAGATTGGTATGCGTTCGCCGCTTTTGACAGCTCACTACGTATCCACTCTTCTGCGATTTTCTCATTAGCGTTGACTCGGTCATATACGTACCTAGTGCCTTCCACCAAGATTTGATAGGCTTGTTCAATCTCCTACGTTCGTCAGTCGGTTCTGTCATAAGCGTCACCGCACAGCTCCGTGAGCCGTTGTAAGTCGTTCTCGGCTTGCTGTTGCTGGTTTACCAGGGTCCTGACCCAGACTGCGGGGTTGGCTATTTCCACCGCTTGTTCTGGCCTCGCTGGTCCGTCGGTGATCTGAAGCAGGTCACGGGGGGCCTCGAGCCGGAGCATGTTAAAGTCCGAGGAGGTCGTCATGGTTCAATAATCGTTGAGGAAATCTCCGGTGTGAATGGTTTCATCGTCAGTGAAGTAATAGTCGCAGAGGTCCCGGAGCTCGTCTTCTGTGAATTCGGCGTTCTGGTGGCTGTGGGTGCAGGTGGACCAGTATTGCGTATACCAGTTCCAGGGTTCGTGGTCGCCTTTTTGGTAGGGAGTAGGGACTGGTCCGTCGCTGAATTCTTCCCACTGTGCGTATTTTGCGATCTCTTCGTCGATTGACTGAAACGTGTAGTCGAACGAGTATTGAGATTTAGGCTCCAAGAAGGTGGACAGCTAGAGTAGATAGAGGTGGTCTTCAAAGTAGGTAATGTCGACATAAGTCATGAAAGTAGGGTGATCTTGAGATCAAGATTATAGTGTGACACTGGGGTTGTATCGTAACCGGAGTGTGGAGAGAATCAAAGGTAATCAGGCTACTTCCGATAATTCACAACGGAATAATCTTAGATCTTGTGTGTGGGTTCGGTGTGGTTTCGGCGATAATGTTGGAGAGGGTGTTCGTGCTGATTTTTCCCGTTGAGGCGAGAGATCTCTTTCTTTTTATCGGCGAGCGCCCGAGTGAGAAGTGGTGATCCGGACCGTTCTTTCTCTCGAGGCAGCTGCGTGTCCTCGGAGAGATACGGGTGAGTCGGACTTGGATTTCCGCGAGGTGTCTGCACCTCTCGAGGGAACGTGGGTGGATTCATTGGTCATGGTCGGGGTGTAGATAAGATAGATGAGGTTCCGTTTGTTTCCCTGCATGTGCGATGCGGCCGAGTGGGGTGTGCAGCTGTGTCAAGAGGCTGTCTGCTCCGATCGTGGAGAGTGTTCTCCGATCGTGGTGGAGAGACGTGGTCGCCTAGCTGTGCCCGCTCGTTTGCACAAATTGTTTTTCCCTCATCTCCGGAGTTCTAACTCCTTCGGCCGGTGTCTCGACCGAGGGCTAGACTCCGTTCCTTATCTCCCACCTAGACTCTCTGATTCTTTAGCCACGGCCTGAGCCTCCTCGTCCTCAGCCACTGGATCTTTTCTATCTAGGCTACGTACTCGTGATATGACGTCCAGGTGTAACAATATCGGACCGATAATACCCCGCTTTTTGTTACTGTATCAATGGACCTATGATATCAACCACTGAAGCATATGCGACCTCCCTGACTCCGCCAAACACTAAAGGACTCGCAAAAGAACCCAAAAAGAATGGAGAAGTTGTACGTGGAAAAGAATCAAAGAGAACTGGTAGAACCAAGTAGAATTACAACGCTGTGAAACTAGAAGTGAGAACAAATCCTTATACACGAAACATGTAAACAGACGTATTCTTCACTACCCACAAGGATGCAACCCAAGGTGAGATGCCTATGGCCTACAGTTCCATACAATCATGCCGGTTGATACCAGGGGGAGCCGTCGATAGAGTCTCAGGGGTACCGCTACCTGGGATGGGTGAGGTAACTGCAGTTGGAGGCTGCACCGCTTTCTGTTCAAGCCCACTATGACTCGGACCGGACATAGGGGACAGCTGGGTTCGGACCGTAGGAGTAAGCCATGATGTAGTCATAAGGCCAGTGGTTCCCATAGACAAAGCCAGGAGGTTAGTTGCGATCACCTTACCTGTACCAAAGCCACTTATCCTTGGAAGATGACCGGCCTTGAAGTCAAGCTTGCTGCGGTGGATTGGTGCGATTGGCCGTCTGTTGGTTGGCTTCTGTAGACTCAGAACAGCAGTAATGTATGAGGACAGGAGACCCTTCTGCTGTTTGGCAGCCAGCTTCTCTGCAAGATCAACACTCTTACCCTTGATCTCAGCCAGCAGTTGGTTATCCCGCTAGACTTTAGCTTGCACCTCAGCGAGATCATGTATAGCCTGCTCGATCTCAACTTGCTGATGCTTCCAATAGAGAAGTTGGTGATCAATCATCCGATTTGTGGTGTCAAGATACTCTATAGTAAGGCTAGAGAGACCGAGTGGGCTGAGTCTGCCAATAAGGATCGCTTACTGGGTGATTTCCGACCAACCCTTCTCATACGTATGTACTGCTGAGACAGTGATGGTATCAGCATATGCCTGTTCGGTACACAGAGCTTCGGCCTGCTCCAGCATATCAGGGGTGATAAGAATCTCTTTACCTGGGATCTCAAGCTGAAGACTCAGACCCGGATCTTGGTTCGGGTCAAACTGGGGCCGCAGGTAGTATTTATTGGTCTCAGAATCCTGGTAGACAGTAATACCACGATGCTCCTCTGTCTCTGACTCATAGAATGACTCGCCAAATGACTCTCCAGTACCTCCAGTAAGGCTCTCACCACCCAGTGACCTGTTGCTCCTGAAAGGGTTCTTAGGGTCATTCTAGCCAGATACGTGCAGATCATCACCATCACTATCATACTGCTCTTCAATGGCAACAGGTTGGGATGGCTCAGGCTGGTCAGGATTTGGCTTCATGATATCAAGATCAGCAGCAACTTTGATATCCTCAGGCTTCGTACACTCTATGAGATCAACAATGAGTTGAGGCAATGGTGGAGGCGGAGAGTTGCACAAGGAAGCATGTGGCTCAATGTGACTCAAACAATGAAGTAGAGCTTCGTAGGCAATGGATCAGCAACTGAGAGGGTAGTGTAAGGGGCGGACCTCCCAGCGTTTCCGATCGTGAGCTGATGGCATATTCGGTAATGGATTCGGATACACCGGAATCTCCCTGCAAGAAGTGAGCTCTGAGAGGAGCTGTATCCAATGGCTGGCACTTATGTTGTGTTGTGCAGCAGCGCTGACTGTGAGCTGAGTAATGAACTTGCAAATGAAGTCCAGACTGCAGTTCCTCATGGCATCGAGGATGGTATGGTCAATCTTGTTGTCAGGCTTCCACTGGGCAGGGTTCCAATAGCTGGGGTTAATGACATCATAGATACTCGCCCACAATCCAGCTATATCCTCGGGCTGAAGAGACAAATCCTAGGTGAGAAGTTCGACAGTTACCTTGGGGATACAACAATTGGATTCATTCGACCTGTCTAGATTAGCATTTGGTAAGTATTATAGGTGGATATAAACCATGCACGCTGTTGGCAAGTGATAAATTTTTCACCATGTGACCCTTCAATCCACACTCTTGCCACCAGCTCATGGGTGTGACAAATATCACTTTGAAGCTCTAAGATAGCATGCTCGACGGTCTTCTTCTCCGCTTCTATGTTGATGACATTGGCAGTGGTAGGTTTGATGCGAAGCATGATCTTGTCGAGATCATGAGGAGAAATGACACGAGTCACATAGATCATGGTTGTTAGAAACCATCCGACCTTGGATGCCCACTCAACCGGGGTCTGTTTGAGGTGGTCAATTGACAAGTTTGACATGTAAATGAATAGGTGTAAACTTACCACTGACACCTAGATCAAATGAATGAGATGGGTGGCTAGATGGGGAACCTGTTCATCTCGAAGCCACAGAAGAGAATGATCATATCCATGGGCAACGCCAACTGGGCTGGTATCTCCAGCCTTAGTTGCGGGTGACAGTGCCAGCTCAATATGGTGCCGTTTGCTTGCAATGGGCCGAGAGCTGCTACCTGTGCGCTTGAAGGTACTCATCACTAACGTTGCATACCTGGAGTGGCAACAGTAGCAATAGAGTATTGGGTGGAGTAGAGGTGGTGGTGAGAGTAGTAGGGGAGTGGTTGGATGGAGGTTGGTGGAGGGTTGTGATGAGGATGGATGTGAGGTGACTTCGAGTTGGCTTCCTGACCCCTAGTTACGCTGAGTCTCGGGCCATAATATCTCACTGGATCACATACCCATATACTCCACCTCATCCGTAGGCTCCCACAGGTAATCAATGGCATCCGTGTATAGCAGCTGTTATTGAGAAGCATACCAGGTATATCGTGCTGTGATATCGACACGTAGTCTCTAACGTTGAAGTCTACGGGAGACAGCACAGCTGCCTGGTGTATTTTCTGCAGTGAAGAAACTACCTCATCCGTAGTCTCCCGCAGGTAGTCAACATTCTGAATGGAGCTGAAAACCACCAGGTGAGGGTTCAAATCATTGGAATTTGGCTCGGAGAGCCGATTCGTCAATGTCAGGAGTTGGGCTGACAACAACCGCCAGATGTATGGCCTTTACAGCATACTGGAGGCCTCATTGCATCTTCCGAAGGCCTCAGGGCAATTAGTTAACGAAAGAGATGGATTCTAGGGACTCAGGAATAGCATCTATGGACGTATAGAGTGGTACGGTAGATTTTTACTCGCCGCGTCCTACTTGCTATCGTCCTCGCCGCCGGCACCCTCATTAACATCATACTTGCCGCGTCACACGCGCGCTCATACTCGCCCCGGCCTACTCGCTATCGTTCTCGCCGCCGGCACCCTCATTGACATCGTATTCCTCACTGTGTATTGTACAACTTCTCGGTGTCTCTGTCACTCTGAGAGCTGCGCTAACCATGCCACAAAGCTCTCCACATAATCGTCGCGTCTTACTCGCTCCCATACCCGCCGCGTTCTACTCGCTGCCACACTCACCGCGTCCTACCCGCTATCGTTCTCGCCGCCAGCACCCTCATTGACATCGTACTCGTCACGTTATATTGTACAACTTCCCGCTGTCTGTCACTCTGAGAGCTGCGCTAACCATGTCACAAAGCTCGCAATCATACTCGCCGCGTCCTACTTGCTATCGTCCTTGCCACCGGCGGCGTGCTCATTGCCATCCTCCTCATAGTTGTCGTGCTCATCGCGTCGTACTCATCGCGTCGTGCTCATCGCGTCGTGCTTAACGTGTCGTGTTGTATTTGCCAACTTTCCTTTGTTTCCGCACCAAGAGTGGTAGTAGCATATATAGATGTACATTAGATAGAATGAATAGAACTGGACTGAGTCACTATGCCTGGAACCCGCTGCGTGTTTGCGAATGCGACAAGAGTATTTGCTACGAAGTTCCGTGCCTTGGCAGACAGCGTGACCGTGGTGCCATGACACGCGTCATCCAAACGACATTTGCCCTGACACGGCTGCGCCCAGAAGGAAAATGCTCTCACATGGCTGCGTCCAGAAGGAAAATGCCCTGACACAGCTGGGTCCAGAAGGAAAATGCCCTGACACGGCGGCGTCCAGAAGGAAAATTCCCTGACACGCTCCGGCCGGTAAGCAGATGCCATGGCGAGCTTCGTCTGGACACACAGCGCCCTGACATATGGCGTCCAAATGCACGGTGCCATGGCATGCTGTCTCCGAATTCACATTGCCTGTGTGTTTCGCGTTGGGAGCGTAGTATGTGCCCTGCCAGGGTGCGTCCAGAGTGTCCCGAGCGCCTGGTGCGTCCGGACGCAGATTTTTTTTCCTGATGTACCCCCGGCATCCATTCCACCTCCGCCCTATCGTTTATCGGCAGATATATACCATTTGAGATCGATTCCGGTTTAACTCCGGAACTCCTTACCTGCACTGGGTCGTGGACGTCCATCAAACACAACTAGAGCTCTTTGACATGCGATAATACGGTCCTATTGGGTGGCACGAGGCTACACCGGAAAGTGAGTTGATTGTTTCGGAGTACATCTAGATACTGAACATATCATCATCTGAACTTTCCATATCCATCTCCTTCCTGTGAACTCCGACCGAAATCTCTTGACTCCTATCCTAAGTTTGACTGTCACTGTCATGTAATGCCTCCACCTCTGAGTTCTATTGGTTGACTCCCTTTTCGAACTCCATAGCCGACTCATAAACATTGAGGTCTGGCACATATGGGGCCACTGGAGATCTCAGCCGTGAAGTGAGTAGACTCTCAACAATGCCACCATACATCACGTTCTTGCTCCCCGCATCAAACATATGAAGTGTCTCCCGGACTGCCACTTCGGCTCCACTGAGTCCGACAGCACATCAGCCAGCTTGTGGCATCAATACCTTCTCGTGAAGTAACATATCCATCACCACCAATATATCATTCTTTGCCTTCGGACTAGAATGATGGGTACCACCAGTGGAGACACCCGAACTTCTGAGAACCGAGCACTTCAGCTTTCGGTAGGGTACTATATATGGTGACACGACATCCCATTTCCATCGCTGGCTCTGACATGTGTCTCGAGGATTGTAGCTGTCTGAGATGTCTCGGTTGACATGCACTAGACATTCATCGATCCCCGTAAATCGTCGGCCGGTACAAATGACATGGTTGTCTAGATCGATATAGTGGTGCTCTCGAGTCCATAGGTACTTCTGATCAAATGATCTTTCCAGTAGTAGTTGTGCATACTTTGACTTCCTACAGCCATGAAAACAGAGCATCATTATCTTGAGATCCACCTCTAACCTCCAAACATGTCCCTTCCGCATTGATTGCTGGAAGTCCACAGCCACTAAAGCTTGGGTCATGAAGAGAATGGCATTCTGAAGCACCATGTCTCGTCCAGCTGCGCTGTGGTGACGAAGGAACGCCATCTTACCTGAGGCTTGTGTGAACTTCACCTGATCAGGCGATCGATCTGCCTTCCTTTTTGACCTGATATCATTGCGGCGGACCTTGTATTGTGCTGCAACCTTCTCCACAGCCATTTTCCTTTGCCAGCCGACCTTTCCAAAGCTGAAGTAGTATAAGATAATGCTATCGATCAAGCGGTACCAGTCATTCACCTTTACCCACCTTTACCCACCTCTTCCAGTCGGCCAATATTGCTATGCGACCAACAACCGGCCTCCAGCCAGTATTGATGCTCGAGTCATCAAGCCAGCAGCTATATAGCCTTGAAGAACGTGATCTATCAACCGATAGGTGGCCTGGAAGTTGGAACCTTGCTCATTGGCTCTGGATCTCCCTAGAGTGGCCGCAAATCTCAACAGGCAGCCTGGATCTCGTTCACCAGTTGGTCCCCAGTTGCATCTCATCACCGTATTCACCATAGCCATCGATGTATACAGGAAAGCTGGTTTTTCCACTGCAAAGCTGAACCTATCAAAGTCCGCTTCTCGGAGATGCAAATCCTTAAAGGCCTTCAGATTCTTGTATGTCAGCTGGTTGCCATAGCATAGGAGGACCCTATTGTTATCAGTCAACTGAGTGGCTCAGGTTCCAATGTACTCTAGCAATGTATCAACGACATGGCCAGTGCCATCAATTGTAGTTTTGTCGATGGCCATTGTCATGCATGTGTGGAAGTCTGGCCTCTATATATCCAGTTGCAGATATTGAGCTAAGGATGTTGAATCCCACTTGATTCTCTTATCATCAACCCGGTAGTGCAGCAAGGCGTCACCACAGAGCATAGTCAAGACATCAGCTACCAACTTGCCAGTGATCTGTGGTATATGAGACTTCAGCAAATCGAGTTCTAGAAACTCTTCGGGGTCTGGCTGTATACAAGTATAATTGACTTGCTTGAATAGCAGCTCACGAGGCAAGCCAACAACCCCAGCACAGCCAACCACCACATTATTATACACCTCAATCTCGCCTTCGATTGCATTATCTGGTGGAGGAGGTAGATGAAGTTGAAGGACTAATGCAGAGGTGTTCTGTTGGATCATGGAGCCTTGATTCCATACAGTCTCTTCGGCTTTACGATCAAACCGGACCAAGTTGTCACAGCACATTGCCAAAGGCTACACTTGGAATGAGTTAGCCAGGGCTACACGGTCGGAACTGGCGTTTTTGCGGAGCCAGATACTGGAGGTATCATAGGCATTGCACAGCCCACAGGCTGCGAGGAACATATGCATCCGTTTAGGCACTTTTATTGCCCTCATGAAGATCCCCATCCATCCAGTAATACCATGATTACATTGGGGATTTGATGCCATGACAATCGACATAGCAATAATCGACTAGAATGGCTTCTGTCATGGCTTCCGGGGACTTCTTTGTGATTCTTCTGTAACCTCAAGCTCAACTTCATCGTCGGATTCGGAAGCGACTGCGTCTTGCATGCCTATCTTGCAGTAGGGGTCATCGTTTTCCGAACTGTCATCATTGACAACTTCCTCTATTTCCTCTTCGAGTTCTTCAGGGTCCAGGGGTTCACCCATGTCCCCTCCTCTTAGAGGCTTCATGGCATCGTCCACGCAACATAGAAGCCTCAGTAGACCAAAGTAGATTGGGGCTTTAGCTAGATATAGCTTTTCGTACTGCTCAAAACTGAACTCCTTACACATTTTAGGGGAAACATCCTCCGGTTTCAGGTGCATTATAGGGTCTTTGGCTACGGTGACAACCTCTAGGTGGAGCATATGGATAATAATGTTGTTGAAGTACGGCCCGAAGTCTTCGTATAGCTGGCAATTCCTCACCGTAGTCTGTCGGTGTTTGAGTGTGTACTCTGAGTTCTCCAACATCGCCTTGAGTACTCGAGCCATCCCACCATCCTTATAGTACATGCCACATGATATCTTGGCCGAATTCGAGCCACTGATGAGGAAAGCTTCTAGGAATGAACAGACTGATAGGCGGTTTAGCCGTAAGGACTCGAGGACATCTTTGATTTTGTTGTCCATAGTAAAGAGGTGCAGCGAACTGGATGGGCAATCCATGAAGATGTGAATGTGAAGGATCACCCAATGGCAGTGGGGAAATCCTGACCACTGATACTTAGCTACAAAAGTTAAAGGTTTAGGATGAAGATGGAAGTTTTTTACTTATAAAGATTTTAGTAGGGCGCTGTGTCGATTTTTGGTGGGTGGACTTGGTGGGTGGACTTGTCGACTTACAAGGTTCGGGAGCCAGATCATGAAGACCCTAACGTAGTGAGTAGTGTGGGAGGATTCGGAGGATTCGGAGGATTTAGGCTTGGGTGCGGCATTTTGCCTTAGGTTATGGTTCTGCATTTCCGTCGGCTGTGTTGCTGCATTTCCTTTGGCTCGGGTGCTTCATTTCCTTCGGCTCCGTTTCTACATTTCCTTGGGTTCGGATGCTTCATGGGATTGGGTTCGGACGCTGCATTTGCTTAGGTTCGGTTGGTACATTGCAGTCGGGTCAGACGGACCATTGAAGGATTGTTATCCGTGAGTTCAAGGAGGATTGACCACCCCGGTCGGTATATAGCTAGAGGGGTGGGACGGAGCGGAGTTGGGCCTACATCTTTGTCAATTGTCGGATCCTATCATCGTCAATTTTCCTATCTCATCTTTGTCCATCTTCCTATCCTCTCCTTTCCTCCTTCTTCTCTTTGTCGTTTGTGACATCGGGCCTGGCATAGGTCCTTCATCTGGTGCGCCAAACCCGGAACGACAATTTCCTTCCGATCAGCACCCTGGGAGACACGGTCTACTGGGCAAGAAGACTTCATTACCTGTGGCAGCAAGCGCGGGAGGATCACGAAGCAGTTCAACGATTGATTGGTCGAATCAATCGGTTGAGAGCTGAGCAAGGTGAAGGTAATCCGTCATTGGGGACTCATCTATTGGTGATACCTAGAGACAGTGAACGGAGAGGCTGGTTGTCGTCAGCAAGCATGCAGGCAGACACGGGAATAGACCCCCTTCATAATGCATCGGGTTCTAGTAGTAGGTCCCCTGGGCATGATGCTAACCATGGCAGAGGGAACCGAGGACGATCTGACAACGGTCGGGCCGAGGATCAAGATGGAGGCTTAGTGCCCCAGCATCTTTGCTGCCGGGCCAGCTCCAAAGATAACGTGATTATCGAAAAGTTTCGGGGAAAGAGGGGAGATGATGTGGAGCGGTTCTTGAGGGCAGTTCAGAGGCGGATGAACAGGAATCTAGAGGTTAATAAGTACTATACTGATGAGGAACAAAACGCTGATCATGTAGCCCTCATACATAAGAATTGTGGCTCCCGCGTCCGGGAGTACATCAGAAGCCTAAAGGGGAACTGGGAAGAAGAACCGGAACGAGTAGAGGAGGCCCTCAAATGTCGGTACCGAACCATTGGAGCGAGCGCCCTCAATACCGGACGAGACAAGATCGCTAGCCTCCATCAGCGATTAGACGAATCTTTGGACCACTATATCCGACGGGCACAGTAGTTGACCGGGTTATGCGAGGGCCGTGAAGACATGCATGAGGATTTGACGGAACGATTCTGTCGTGGCCTTCGGGACAAAGGACATCGGAACTCGCTGGCCGCGATGGAAGACCTGTGGTCAAAGGCAGGACGAATCCGTTTCGAAATGTGTATCGCGAATGCCTACCGTATCGCCCGATCAGACGTCTCGTACAGAGAATCCCAGTTGTTGACTGAATCTGATTCTGATTCTGACTCAGAGTCATCCGTGTACTCGTCTTCTGACTCTGACCTGAGCCAGGATGACCGAAGGTCCAGAAGAAAGAGAAAAGGTAAGGAGAGGAGACGGAGACGGGACCAGAGGCAGCGAAATCGGAAGGAGAACCCGAGAACCCAGGGGAAAGGTTCGGAAGGAGGGGCGGCAGACCCGCTTGCTGAACAGGTGAAGGATCTGGCGAAGAAGTTGGAGGAAATCCAAGGGCAAGCGTTGACCGCGCCTGTTGCTCCGGCAAGCCCTGCGAATGGTAATCCTCCAAATGTGACGCCACAGTACGGGCCGCCGTTGGGATACGGTGCTCCTGAACTGCAAACCCATCCCTCCAATTTGATCGACGCAGGAAGGCCTGACTGGACGGCGACAAATCTGAACATCGTCTGTTACAATTGCGAAACGCCTGGCCACTACGAGTCCCGATGCCCGAAGCCACGAGTCTCTCCCGAACCCCGTGCCGACCATGTTCAGCGAATCAACGCAAATGCCGGCCGAAGAAGGTCCTACCCACCTTGCTCTGGGCAGCAAGACAGTCTGATCCAGCAAGAGATGGAGGTCCTTCGAAGACAGGTTCTGGAGTTGAGAGCAGGTCAGATCTCGGCCGGGTACGGCCCGATCGTGGCCGGACTACGACAGTTTGGTACCGGGTATGGCCAGATCGCGGCCGGCCCCGGGCAGGGCACGGCTGGGTATGGCCAGATCGCGGCTGGCGCCGGACAAGGTATGGTCGGATATGGCCAGATCGTGGCCGGACAGAACCTGAACACAGCTGGACAGGGCCAAATGCAACCCGGACAAGGTCAGATCACGGCCGGGCCGGGACACAGTCAGTCCGGTGAGCACGGACAAGGCGCGGCTGTCCACATGGTGGAGTCAGACACAGTGGGAATGCTAGCCTCAGCTTTGGACGATATGTCCTACGAGGAGAAGACCAACAACCAATACGAGGACGTGTTTGCTTGGGATGATCCGAAGGCCGAAAAGAGGAAGCGAGCAGTCTCTGACGGCGAATCCGACGATCATCGACCGAAATCTAAGCGCCCGACGTTAAAACCAGTTGGCAGTCAACGACCAGGTGTCGCCATCTCAGAAGAAGATCTTGCCGCGAGTCCACCGGCACTGAGTCCAGCCGACCTACTGCCGAAACCCAAGAGGAAGCGCCGTCATCCGAACGAACGAGAGCCAATCCGCATGATTAAGGGACAGCCAACCTTTAATACCATGGAGACCTTGCAAGATACCGAAGTGCGAGGTCTGACTTACGGACAACTGTTTCTATTGGCCCCGAGTACTAGGCAAGAGGTGTCATCTGGGCTGGTGCAAGAGCGGCCGCCAAGCAAGAAGAAGGGGAAGGCGAAAGTGGTTTCGTTCGCTGAGCCAGTCTCCGGACCGTCAGGAAGAGCTATACCAGAGGCAATTGGAAAAATTGTCAATTTTTACACGACCGCCCGAGTTACACAGTCCGGAGGAAGACACCCGTCAGCCATGCTTAAGAGAGTTCTGGTGGATGGGGGCTCAGTCCCGAACATGATGCCGTTATCATTGGCTCGGAAGATGGGGTTGACATTGCGGCTGCAGACGGAGGTTGTCATGAGGACAGCTGCCTCAACCTTTCATGAGATCAAATATTACGTGAACCTGGATGTGACAGTGGCAGGCGTCACGGCTACGATTCGCTGCTACTGCCTACCGGGGCGAGACATGAGAACCTCTTACACTCTGCTCCTCGGTCGCCGATGGATGAATCAGGTACGGGCCCTAGGGGATTACGACAAAGAGACCTACCACATTCACGATATGGCTGTATACTGCTATGCCGTGGATGCGACGATCGCAGCTACGGACATTCAGGTCGAGATCCCCCAGATGTGTGCCAATACCCACTCTACCCCGGTGCAGTCTTGGGACGAGGAGTCAGTGGTCGAACTGAAGCTCTCCCGGAACGATCTGTGCAAGAAGTAGCACCGGACGATCTGCGAACAAGTCATCGAGGCTGAGAAAGAGATGGTCCCAAACATTGACTCTGAGACGGACAGCGAGACGGACAGCGAGACGACAGAGAGCACTGCCGAGAGTACGTCAACTTTCGACGCCGACGAAGAATCGAGTTCAGGAGAAGACGTGGGAGGAAATCCGGACGATGAGCGGCCGGGAAACGGGTCCCGCCACAAGGTGCCGAGCATCCGAGTGGCGGCAGTGACAGAAACAGCTCGATTTCAGACCAAGAGGAAGAATTAGGAGCAGTCTTCGATTGCTCTGAGTTGGCGGAAGTGGGGAGTTGGGTTGAGGGACCGGTAAGGTCAAAGGTGGTGAGGTTGGAAGAAATAACGGATGTGCAATACCGAGGAGTGGCGGAAAAGTTTTGGGATTTGGCTGTGAATGTTGATTTTGTTACGACTTCTTGTGTTTCTGTTTGGGATGAGGATGCCGAGAAGAAGGAAAATGGGCTGTTGGAAAAGTTTTCTGTTAGGAGTATTGATTGTAAGGGGGATGTGGAGGTTGATACACCGAACGCCGAAACGAAGAACGAAAAGAACACTGAAAAACACGTCGGAAAATCGAACGAAACCTGGAAAGAAAAGAAGATCGAGAAAATTATCCAAATCCAGAAAGAAACGAGGAGGGAAAAAAGGACCGAAAGCGGCGCCGAAACGAGAAAAGAAAGAAAACCTGAAGAGAAGAGAAACAACAAGGAAAGTCGAAACGATGTCGAAGCCGAGAACGAGTGTCAAGTCAAGATTGAACGACAAGGCGAGGACGGGCGTCAACGAAGTGCCACTGAGGACGGACGTCAACGAAATGCCGTCGAGAATGGAAATCTGCAAGCCGTGAATAAGCAGTTGAGATTTGCCACTGAGGACGGGCAGCGATGCGCCGACGAGAACGGACGGCTGCGGGACACAATGGGGCACTTGAATTTGGCTGCGGAGAACGATCATAGTCAATACGCCAACGAGACTGGACGTCTGAGATCAGCTGCCGAGAACGTCGGGTTGCAAAGGGACGCCGAGAACGCCATATTACGATCGGACACCAGGAATGGCTTTTTACGGGTGACCGACGGGGACGTCGGAACGCAAGAGAAGAGGGTGGAGGAAGGAATTGGAGGGAAGAAGGACAAAGTGGAGGACACGGTTGAAGCAGTGGATGCAATGGAAAATGGGAACATCGAGTCGGACGGACAATTCCAAGAGGCGTTTGGCAATACTCTCGGATTCCCTACACGCCGACGACCGGCCGAAAGCAAGAGGAATATGGACTTGACCAGTTTGGACGAGGAAATCGCCAAATGGTTTACCCAGGACGAAGGGAAGCAAATCCAGATTGGAGAGCAATTGACGGAAACAGAGAAATTGCAAGGGATGCGGCTGCTCTACACCTGGAGGGACCGATTTTGCAACAATGTGAGGGAGTTACCGGCGACGGACTTGATCGAACACCGGATTCCTACAATCAAATGCAACCCGGTTCGGTCAAAACCCAAGCTGTACACGCAGAAGGAAGCGGAATGGCAAAAGAAGCACCTGCCGGAGCTCTTGGATGCCGAAATCATTGACTGGGTCAATTCGCCTTGGAGCGCCAGTTGCAAGTTCCCGGTGAAGAAAAACGGAGACTTGCGGATGGTTCACATCTATTGCCCGATCAATCATGCCACGATCAAAACGAATTATCCGATGAAGAGGATGGAGCCGATCATAAATGCTATGAGTATGTCCCGATTTAAGTTGTATTGGTGGGCTGACAGTGCAAATGGCTATTGGGCCATTCCGATGTACCGGCCCCACACTTACAAGACAGCCTTCAGCTCGATCCTTGGACAGTTTGCCTATCTAAGGATGGGACAAGGCTTGACGGGAGCGCCTCATACGTATGCGCAGTTGAAGGACTTGGTAATGGGCCCGATCCCGAAACCGAGGGGAGAACGGCCCTGTTACACCCGAGGGTAACAAGGGGAAGAAGGATACAAGGAGAAAGGTAGCCGAACGGTAAGTCACGTGACTAGAATCCCCGATAAGAAATCTCAGGACCTCGGAGAGCAGTCCGGCCAGAAAAAGCAAAGCCGAGGGTAACCTCGACGGGTGATGGATCTTAGGCCAGCCTGCCGGGTAGACCCAACGCACTGCCGACTCTGGTAGCCGCTGCATAAGAGAACGAGATAAGGGGAAGGACTAGCTTCCTGCAAGTCGCACGCCATAAGCGGGGCCCATGTCGCAAGACAGGTCTGGGAGAGTCTAGACGGGAGATAAGACCCGGAGTTAGGACCTTACGGCCGAGACGAACGGACGAAAGAATAACTCCGGAGCGGGGCCAGCGGCAAACTAGGAAGGACGGCAAAGCTCCGAAAGAGCTGCGACCGATCCTGACTAGGACCTTGATACGAAGCCCGCATAGTCCGAAAGACTAGCGCCGGGGGGAGTACGAGGTCGCCGACTGTTAGCCTCCACCCTTATCGCTAGGACCGGTCAGGACCAACCTCACCAATGTGCGGAGCTCTCTGAGGCCGCGCGTCTTGAAACTGGGTTTTTGGCATGACGACGGGAAGAAGAAACACGTGACCCGAGGAAAGAAGGCATATATACCGCACCAAGAAACTCCACGAAAGATCCTCTCCTCCCGATCCTCGGATAACACACTCACGAAACACCCCGACACGACGAACCTAAGATTATTCCGCTGTGAACAAAAGAAATCGAACCTGACTCTACGATATCTCTACCTCCACCTCCGTACTCACGTACCCAGGTGTCACACTATAATCTTAGTTCACAAGTCACCTTCAATTTACACTCGACCCTTATGCCCTCGTTCGAGCAAGATCACTTCTTTCTTCTCGAACTAGCGAACATCTTCGAACCACTCTCCACCCAACACTTCGATCAAAGCTACCAATCAATCGAGGCTTTGCTCTACGAAGCTCCCTGGGACGAACACATCGACGGCCCAATCCCTTCAGAAGCCATCGACTGTACACCCCAGCATTGGTATACCCAATACTGGTACGACTGCGCATTCGCCCATCAGTGCGCAAACCTCACAGGACTCGACTTTCGCGACATTTGCGACTACTCCTTTTACGACGACGAAACAATCTATACAGGACACTTCCTAGACCTGTACTAGAAAATGACGGAATCGAACGTCGACATGCTCCGGCTTGAGTACCCCAGAACGGCGTTGGAAGTCTACAACGATACAGAAACCGACCAACCCACGATCGACCTTCCAAACCCCACTGCCTGGGTCCGACTGCTGGTTACACAGCACCAGCAGGCTCAATGGGACCTAGAGCAGCTGCATGGAATGTGCGGCGACGCCTACGACCGGGCTGACCGACGAATCGTCGCAATCGAGCGGAACTACCACCTGCTCACGCAAGCCCTCGAATACGTCTACAAGACGGCCGAGGCCAACACGACTGTATCCCACGAGTGGATGCAAACTGAGCTGATGCGCACCGCAAGCGCCGCTCAGAAATTCACCACCGATGTCTGGACGGCTATCACCGCCCGCGACAAGGACCAGGCCGAAAAGGAGGGACACCAGATCACCCGGATCACCCGGCTGAACGATGCCGTCCAGTTTCTCCAGGTTGCGGACCGAAAACGGGCCGAGGAACAACAAACCTGGAATGCCAACTGCGAAAAATGGGCCATGAATCAGCAGGAGGAGACCGAGCGCTTAGCCAGGGAACAGCAACGGCTGCGCACGGAGGTAAGTGCCATTAAATGGGCGACCACCACGCCCACTTACCTACAATCGGCTCTCCCAAAGGACGTCCCCCTCCCGGCTTCAAGGGAAGGAACCCCCGAAGCAGCGGTAGGAGGGGCCGGAGGAGACCCCCCCAGACGACCCCGAACAAGGTTGGTACTCCGGTCCCCTTCCCCAGAGCCAGAAAACCCCACGGGGAACATGGGCCCCAACGACGATGACAACGACGAGGACGATATGTATACGGTCCCGCAAGGGCAGCGAGTGACCGGAAGGCCCCCACCAGGAGCCACCCCACTTCGGGAAGGGCACATTGCCACCATGCTCACCCCGGAGGAAATCGCCCGACTAGTGGGGGAGGGCATTGCGGCGGCCCGAACCGACCAAAGAGCCCCGGAGGTAAGAACCAATACATCCCGACTTAAGCTAAAAAACCCAGAACCCTTTGACGGGAAGCCCACCTCGGCGTTTAACGTCTGGTGGGAATCGGTCCTTGAGTATATCGGGTTCTACCCGGAAACCCTCGACACCCAGAAAATCGCCTGGGTAGGAACGCTGCTGTCGGATACCGCGAAAGCCTGGCACCAGCACCGACGAAGGACAATGGCAGACCGGGACACCTGGGCCCGATAAACCGCAGCAATCCGGGCTGAATTTCGGGACACCAGAGAAGCCGCGAACGCCCAGCTGAAGCTCGGTCAGCTACGGTACAAGGGCGACATCAAGGCCTACTTCACCGAGATCCGCGCCTTAAACGTGTACGCTCAAGCCACCGGTGAAGGATTAAGGGAAAAAATTGACCAGGCCATGCCTGACAACATCCTGGACATGCGCTTCGCCCACTACATGGAGGAGTTCATAGATGATGAACATTTTCTCACGGCCACCTACAACGCCGGTCTTCATGTGGAACGGAGAAAGGCCCTAAAGGCAACGCGCGAAGCCCAGCCAGGGAGCGGCACAGGAAGGAAGGACGGCCCGGATGGGAAAAATCCGGGCAATGCCCGAAAGGGCAAGGAGAGCGGTGGCCCCAAGCAGGCTGGGAAGTCTGACTCGGGGGGCAAGGCTGAAAAGCCAAGGAAAACATGGGAGCAGAGCCACTGGGGGAGCGGTAGCAACGCCTACAAGGGGGTCCCCCAGAGTGAGATCGACTCCCACAGAAGCAGCAAAGCCAGCTGCTGGAGGTGTGGCCGGGACAACCACACCACCCAAGACTGCTACGCCCGAACAACAGTCAAGGGCACGGAGCTACCGGAAGCCCCGAAACAGGCGAGCTCGATTCATGGGAAAAGAAAGAGAGGGGAAGAGGCCGAGGAGGCTCCCGCCCCCAAACAGGCCAAAGCGGCCCATGTCAAAATCGAGGACGAGGACATGCGGGAGGCCGCGGCCATAACGCTCCGATCGGCCTGGCAAGACGATTCGGATTTTTAGAAGGACGGGGCCCGCCGCACCCCAAGTCCTTCCCGATAATTTGTGGAACAAGTCGAAAACGAAAGGGTCCGGAGGAATCAAGTACTGAAACCTCGCAGGATAGACAACGAAGAAGGCTAAACTCTAAAGCCTCGCCCGAAAAGTCTACAAATAAACCACGGAGCGGCAAAAGACCGATCACTACCATGATCATCTCGTGGGGCCCGACCCAGCACGTGGTACGAGCCCTACTCGACACCGGTTGCTCGGTACCTTTGATCAGCTCAAGAATCACCAAGCAACTTGACATACCTCGAATCCGCAGAAAAGAAGCAGCCCCACTATTGAACTGCTCAGGAGAAGAGGTCAAAGGGGCAGGAATGGAGTACACGGAGCCACTCCTGCTCCAGCATCGAAAACACTATTCCCGGGAAGCGTTCGAGGTTGCTCCTTTGGAACCAGAGGTGGACCTCTTCCTCCCATTCTGGTGGATTGCGAAGCACCCCCCCCAAGGTGCATGGGACTCAGAGGAGCTGCGGTTCAGCAGCCACAACTGCCTGGAAAAATGCACGAAATTCGAAACCGCGGAATTCTCTCTGTCCCTGGACGAAGCGGTTACCCTTGACCCAGAGGCCAAAATCATTGGGTATGTCTCGGCGATAACCGAAGGGGACCCTCAGGATCAGATCCCGAAGGAATTCAGGAGCTACCTCGACATCATGAGCCAAGAGGCGGCAGAGGCATTACCAGCACACCGGCCGTACGATTGTAAGATCGACCTCAAGGAAGGAGAAACCGCCCCCTGGGGACCGATTTATCCCCTCTCGGAGTACGAGCTCCAGACTCTTAGGGAATGGCTCAAGGAAATGTTAAGAACAGGCAAAATTCGGAGGTCCACCTCGCCGGCAGGATCCCCAATTCTGTTTGTACCAAAGCCGAACGGAAAGGGACTCCGGTTGTGCGTCGACTACCGGGCACTCAACCGGATAACGATTCCGAACCGATACCCCCTTCCCCTCATGCAGGAACTGCAGGATCGAGTTCAGGGAGCCAAGTGGTTCACTAAACTAGATCTGAAAAACGGATTCAACCTTATTCGCATCCGAGAAGGTGATGAGTGGAAAACAGCCTTCCGAACCCGTTATGGGCTCTACGAATTCCAGGTCATGCCATTTGGATTAACCAACGCTCCGTCAACCTTCCAGGACATGATGAACCACGTCTTCTCCGACATGATCGACCTGGGCCTCCTGGTTTACATGGACGATTTCCTGATCTATGCAAAAACCGAGGAGGAGCACGACCAACGAGTTAAGGAAGTGCTGAAGAGGCTACGGGAAAACCAACTAGCAGTCTCGCCCGACAAGTGCGTCTGGAAAACTCAGGAGGTAGAATTCCTGGGATATGTCATTGGGCAAAACGGAATCCAAATGGCAAAGGGGAAGGTGGAGGCAGTGCTGGAATGGAAAACCCCAGCATCGCTAACGGAAGTACAGTCCTTTTTGGGGTTCGCCAACTTCTACCGACGCTTCATCAAAGACTACTCCCGAGTTGCCAGACCCCTAACAGAACTGACGAAGGGAGGAAAAAAGGAATGGGAATGGAACCCGCAGGCAGAAGAGGCCTTTCGAGAACTCAAGCAACGATTCACGACGGCACCAATACTTGCCCATTTTGACGCCACCAAAACGGTGATCATCGAGACAGACGCCTCCGACTTTGCCATCGGCGCCATCCTGTCACAAAGAGATGAGGAAGGAAGACTACACCCGGTCGCCTTCCACTCCCGAAAGTTCCAGCCGGCGGAAATCAACTACGAAATCCACGACAAGGAACTTCTAGCAATTGTCGATGCCTTCAAACACTGGCGCCGGTACTGTGAGGGAGCAACGAACCAGGTCCAGGTGTTTAGCGACCACCAGAACCTCGAGTACTTTACAACCACAAAGATACTCAACCAGCGCCAGGCACGGAGGGCGCAAGAACTGGCCGGCATCGACTTCCGCATCTACTACCGACCAGGGAACCGGAACGGGAAACCAGATGCTCTTTCAAGGCGTTCGGAGTACCGCCCTGAAAAAGGGGGGAGTGAAAACCAGCCGATCACGACAGTTTTGCGGAAAACCAACCTCGCGGAACCAGGATTTGCAGAACCACATAGGCGGGAAAGAACGTTCATCTGCTCTTCGGCAAGATTGGTATCACTCCAACCACGACAATGGTCAAAAGAATTTGCGGAAGCGGTCAAGGAAGCCGGGAAAAAGGACAACGAATACCAAGGCGCATGGAAGGAACTGGAAGCAGTGCTGGGGAACGCAGCACTGAATGACCGGAAGGTCGAGGAGGAAGCTGCCCGCCCTCGTGAGGCGCGGCAGAAGGACCGAAAGGTCAGGACGGACGAGGTCCTCGGGATCAAGGATGGGCTACTCTACCGAAAGGGTATGTTCTGGATCCCGGAGGATGGGAACCTCAAGAAAATGATTCTCGAATCAGAACACGACACGAGAATCGCAGGACACATGGGCCAGGATAAAACGATCGAACTTATCCGGCGGAACTTCTGGTGGCCAAAGATGAATGAGAGAATTATCGACTTCGTCCAAAGCTGCCCCGAATGCCAGAAGAACAAGGCGGCCCGACACCGACCGTACGGACTCTCCTCCCCCTTGGAGTTACCGTACGCCCCTTGGCAGTCCATCGCGATGGACTTCATCACGGAATTGCCACTCTCGGAGGGATGCGACCAATTGTGGGTGGTCATAGACCGATTCACAAAAATGGCACACTTCCTCCCCCTTGAAAAGGAAAAGAAAACGGCGGCCGACTTAGCAGTCACCTTCGCGCGGGAAATCTGGAAATACCACGGACTCCCCACAGATATTTTCTCGGACCGCGACTCCCGATTCACCTCCGAAACATGGCAAGAATTCCTGCGGCTATCCGGCATCCGCCCGAGGATGTCGACAGCCTTCCACCCCCAAACCGACGGACAAACAGAACGACTCAACCAGACAATCGAGGCGTACCTCCGAGCATTCGTCGGCCATGAGCAAGACAACTGGGTAGGCCTGCTCCCGATGGCAGAGTTCGCCTACAACAACTCAATCACCATGGGCAACGGGATGTCGCCGTTCTACGCCAACTACGGTTTCCATCCCGTAGCTTCCGACCCAGCTGCTACGGGACCCTTGAACCCCGCCAGCAAGCTCTACGCCCACTGGATGCACGCGGTACATAAGGCATCCGCCGAACGACTGGAAGCGGCACACGAACGAATGCGCCGCTACACGGACCCCCAGCGCACCAAACCCCCGGAGTACCAGATCGGAGACTTGGTGATGCTCAACGGGCGCAACATCAGGACGCGCCGACCCTCCCGGAAGTTGGACCTCAAAAATCACGGCCCCTTCCAGGTGGAAAAAATCGTCTCGCCCCTCGCGGTTCGACTCACGATGCCCCGGAAATGGAAGATCCACAACGTCTTCCATGTGTCGTTACTCGAACCCTACCGAACCAGCGACCACCGGGCACCGCCGGACCCCTCGAAGATCCTCCGAGAGGCCGACGACATCGAACAAAGCGAGGAATACGATGTTGACGAGGTCCTTGGGAGCACCAGGAAAGGGCGCCGCGTCCTGTACCTCGTCAAATGGCTCGACTATCCAGACCGGAAGGACTGGACGGAAGAACCATACGATAACTTTTCGGTAGGCGGCCTGGAGAAACTTCGAGAATTTCACCAACGGAATCCAGACGCGCCGAGGGACTACCGGCTCACCGAGGGCTAGACTCCGACCCGCCCCTGGCGCATATCGAAGCCGAGGGGGTTGAAGCACGGTCGGGGGGTAGTAGGATGAAGGGGAGGAGGACTTCATCCAACAAAGTTTTTCCAACGAGCAGAAGAGCAAAAGGTATTGTAATCCCAGAAAGAAAAAGCATCCGTCCCTTAACTGTGGCGAGGCGTGGGTGGCCGGTTGAGAGCCACTGGTTTTGACCGGCTCTGGCGGCGAGACTACCGTACGGCCGGCCTGATCCCCTGCTACACCGGCGTGCTAGGCCAGCCCGTCTTCTGATCACCTCTTCGGGGGAACGTTGCTGTTTCCTGGCTTCCTTTTGCACCACTCCGACGTAGGATCCTGGACCGGTCGGGAGACCACCCAGATCCGAGGGCCGACCGCCAATCGAATTGGTTCCGAAGTTTTTCCCGCTGGAGGGTTTTCTTCGGGGCCAGGCGGCCGGAGGGATGCAGGGGATGGAGGACTGCATTCCACCAAATCACACGAAGCAAGAGGAGGAGTCAGGAATTAGCTTCGGGCCGAAGCTAAGAAAGAGGGGGAGTAGTGTTACACCCGAGGGTAACAAGGGGAAGAAGGATACAAGGAGAAAGGTAGCCGAACGGTAAGTCACGTGACTAGAATCCCCGATAAGAAATCTCGGGACCTCGGAGAGCAGTCCGGCCAGAAAAAGCAAAGCCGAGGGTAACCTCGACGGGTGATGGATCTTAGGCCAGCCCGCCGGGTAGACCCAACGCACTGCCGACTCTGGTAGCCGCTGCATAAGAGAACGAGATAAGGGGAAGGACTAGCTTCCTGCAAGTCGCACGCCATAAGCGGGGCCCATGTCGCAAGACAGGTCTGGGAGAGTCTAGACGGGAGATAAGACCCGGAGTTAGGACCTTACGGCCGAGACGAACGGACGAAAGAATAACTCCGGAGTGGGGCCAGCGGCAAACTAGGAAGGACGGCAAAGCTCCGAAAGAGCTGCGACCGATCCTGACTAGGACCTCGATACGAAGCCCGCATAGTCCGAAAGACTAGCGCCGGGGGGAGTACGAGGTCGCCGACTGTTAGCCTCCACCCTTATCGCTAGGACCGGTCAGGACCAACCTCACCAATGTGCGGAGCTCTCTGAGGCCGCGCGTCTTGAAACTGGGTTTTTGGCATGACGACGGGAAGAAGAAACACGTGACCCGAGGAAAGAAGGCATATATACCGCACCAAGAAACTCCACGAAAGATCATCTCCTCCCGATCCTCGGATAACACACTCACGAAACACCCCGACACGACGAACCTAAGATTATTCCGCTGTGAACAAAAGAAATCGAACCTGACTCTACGATATCTCTACCTCCACCTCCGTACTCGCGTACCCAGGTGTCACAGGCCCTTAGCTGGCGAGACCGAGGAATTCGCTTTCATGACATTCTTTGACGACGATATGGGAGCGACCACTTCGTTCGAAACACAGCTGAAGTTCCTTCACGATCAGTACTTCCCTCGAATGCATTGGGCCAAATTGGTGCTGAACCCAGCTAAGAGTCATTTCTTCATGCCGAAGATTGAGATGTTGGGACTCCAGGCAGATGGGAATGGGATTCGTCCTGGAAACGATAAGTTGAGAGCGTTCAGAAACTACCCGACACCCACCTGTGAGAAAGAGTTGGACCAGTTTGAGTATATGACAACCTATCTGAGGAAGTTCATTCCGGGCCGAGCGGATCATTTTCGGATTATGCGCAAATCGGTCATCAAGATTCCGGAATTGGCAGCAATGAGCGCTGCCGATAACGCTGAGGAAAACGCTGCCGAGAACTTCACGGAGGAAAATGCTGCCGAAAACGTCGCCCACAAGAACACTGCTGAGAACACCGAAACGAAAGTCACCGAGACAAAGGCTAACGAGACCAAGGCTGCAGAAAACCGGAATAAGGCTGGGGGCAACCGGAGGATGGCCGATAGGAGAAAGGTCAAGATGAGGGATATTGGGTTCAGGTGGTCAGAGGAGGCGGAGGAGTCGTTTCAAGCGGTCAAGCGCTCAGTGTTGGAACACGCTTGTCACGGTGGTGATCCGGACAGGCAATATCACCTTGCTTGTGACGCTTCCGGATTTGCCTACGGAGTGCTATTCCAGCTCGCCGATAAGCATCCCATGGGAACCGTCATGTCGTCAAAACTGGTCGGATCGATGCGGATAATCCAGTTCATTTCGAAGAAGTTTTTGGACGCCGAAACTCGATATCACACCACAGAGCGAGAAGCCTTGGCCATTGTCCGATGTCTGGAGGAAACCAGGTGGCTTGTCAACGAAAATCGGCACCCGGTTTTGATATACAGCGATCACGAATGTTTGAAAACGGCCCTACAGAACTCGGATAAAGGCCGGATCGTTGGATGGCAGCTGAGGTTGAGTGAGTATGATTTCCGGATAATTCACATCAAAGGCAAGGAAAACGCTCTGGCAGATGGAATGTCAAGATTACCGGTGGAAGTCATGGATTTTGGAAGGCCGGGAAAAGAAGAGAGCGCCTTGGAACTGATGAACGCCATGGCATTTACGACACTGCCGACGACACGAGTGGCAGTTAAGGGACCGACGACAAATAGCGTGGCATTCGCAAGACCGGGGACGGGCGAGGTGGCAGTTGCGTTAGACGAGGAAGGAGTGGACAAGAGGTGGGAATATTGGTTGGCAGATGAGTGGTATGCAGGAGTGGTGTTTTTGAAGTTGTTTGGGAAGTTGCGAGAGAAGGACGGAGGGGAGAACAGTTTGACGGTATGGAGATGGTGGACTCGGAAGGCAGCCGCCTATCAGCTGATCGATGAACCGGATGACTACCCACTATTGGCTTATACAGAGCGCAATGGACGACGGTCCTGGTGTGTCCGGGAGTCGGAAGTCGACAAAGTCCTAGAATGGGCTCACGATTGCCATGGACACTAAGCAGTGGACCTAACGGTGAAACGACTGATTGGCCACTATTACTGGCCTACTTGAGTCAAGGATACTCACGCCTATTGCCGGAGTTGTCGGAGTTGCCATTTGACCGGAGGGAAACGACCGTCCCAAGTTCCTAGACCAGTCGTTCAGTTGCAACCGATGGACATGATAGGGATCGATGGCCTTGGTCCCATTTCTCCGGAATCGAATCCAGGAGGGCATCGATATATCCTCATAGCGGTGGATTATTTTACGCGGTACGCTTGGGCGAAAGCGTTGCCGGCCATCAACGGATCAGCCGTCATCGACCTTGTGGCGACAATATCCCGAACCTTTGGAGTGCCGAGAAGCGTCTATACCGACAATGCGACTTATTTCGTCAGTGGCGCGTTTCCGGATTTCTTGGCCTCTCGAGGAGTACGACAATTTCCAGCACCTAAGACGCATCCTTCGTCAGTTGGGCTCCTGGAACGGTATGTCCAACTGGTTCTTTACGGAATTAGGAAGATTGTGGTCGGAGGAGGAAATATCCATTGTTGGAGCTTCTATTTGGATCAAGTTGTTCATGCAATGAATACCCGCAAAGTTCGAGTCCATGGGTATTCGCCAGCGGAACTGCTCTTCGGATATAATCCTGTCATTCATCACCACGATTTCACGGTTCGAGACCGGCAAGCGGCACACGATCTCCAGAAGCGGCAACATATTTGGGAGGACTCCGACGACAATCGAAATACGCAGCTCGACAATCATCTGGTTACCCGTGAGGAAGCCCTCGAGTTGACACGCCAACGATACTTGAGTCGATTCGTCGCCGAGCAAGGAAAGGAAGGTAGATTTCCCGCACCAAGGGAAGGCGATCTCATTTTGCTCCGGCGGGCTGCACTCGATAACCGATATGACAAGAAGTTGGAGGCCCGTTAGGAAGGCCCTTTCCGGTTGAGCGATCTTGCGCACCATGGCCGCAGCGGACGACTCTACGATTTGACTACGGGCAGATTGGTCAAGGTCAAACAAGCGGGGCTTAAAGATCGAATTCACTTGGACGATCTGCGAGTCTACGTTTCAAGGGAGCGAGCCGAAGAGGAGGTAATGGGAGTTGAGAGTGTTCCGTGTGACCGATTGGGTTGGAACGGCGAAGGAGCGGAAGAGTGGAAAGAAATTGGAAACGGACGACTGGTGGAATTGGGCAAGTTGTTCAAGATGGAGTTGGCACTTATTCAGCTTGGTTGACGAGAGAGACCTCGTCTTAGAAAAATGGGGACAGATGTGGGAGGATTCGGAGGATTCGGAGGATTTAGGCTTGGGTGCGGCATTTTGCCTTAGGTTATGGTTCTGCATTTCCGTCGGCTGTGTTGCTGCATTTCCTTCGGCTCGGGTGCTTCATTTCCTTCGGCTCCGTTTCTACATTTCCTTGGGTTCGGATGCTTCATGGGATTGGGTTCGGACGCTGCATTTGCTTAGGTTCGGTTGGTACATTGCAGTCGGGTCAGACGGACCATTGAAGGATTGTGATCCGTGAGTTCAAGGAGGATTGACCACCCCGGTCGGTATATAGCTAGAGGGGTGGGACGGAGCGGAGTTGGGCCTACATCCTTGTCAATTGTCGGATCCTATCATCGTCAATTATCCTATCTCATCTTTGTCCATCATCCTATCCTCTCTTTTCCTCCTTCTTCTCTTCGTCGTTTGTGACATCGGGCCTGGCATAGGTCCTTCAGTAGTAATATTGCCGAGGAACGAGGCTAATATTACGTGCTAGCGAAGATCGGTTCTGGTGCGAGACAAGGAATAATCAACCGTCCAAAGCCAGAGGAGCCAAATACATAGTCATGCCCGGCCGTAGCGAGTAACAGCACGAACGCCAAACTAAAACTCCGTTTCCCCTCGTTCCGTGTCCGAAGTGTCCGTCCCGTATACCTACTCCAATACCCGCAACACCCCCTCCCCAATATCCCCCCCCCCCCCCCTCCCAATACAAATCGCGATAGACCCGGAAGCGATGTAGAAGACAGGGCAGAACAAAATGCCACGTTCCTTTTTAAAAACTCCATTCAGAAAAAGGAAAGAAAAAAAAAGCAATCGACCTAGAGACCATCCAGAAATACAGTGATTGCGCCATTACCCAAGTCAAAAAAAAAGGAAGAGGGGGGGGGGAAAAGGAAAGAAAAAACAAACCCTTCTACTCCTCTCGTGACCGTGACTGTGAGCCGTGACCGTGAGCCGTGAGCCGTGACCGTAAATGCATACATGAAAATCATCGCCTCAGGAGACGTTCCGTCGCTGCTTCGGCACGGCGAATCGCTGTGGCACGGTCGACGTCGATGCCACCTTCGCGCAGCGGCCGGGAGAGCCTCCTGTTGCTGGGTGCCCGGTTCAAGGTACCGTTCCGGAAGCGGGAGATGGTCGTCTCCGGATCTTGAGCGTTCATCGCACTGGCCAGACGTTCGTTGATCGGGCCGCCGGTCATGGTGAATTCCTGAGACCTTGACGCACCATCGCCCAGGCTCGACAGGAACCGCTTGGTGGGCGCGAGCGGCGAGGACTGGATGCTGGGTGCCATCGAGCCCCTCCTCGGCGCCAGCGTGGACTGCACATCGTTCGTGGTGTATTCTCTGGGCATCGAGTGACGGTTGCTGGGGACACGCTGGAGGCCACCCATCTCCGTTCCGGCCCGAGATGGAGCTCTGAAGCGGTCGCTTTCTGAGAAGCCCTCCTTCAACATCAACGAGCTCCGGTGCCTCATACCGGGTGATGGCGCCGGATCGCTTCTTGGGCTGTAGCCCGCAGAAACGTTGAGTGAGGCTAGACTGCCTTTGCGTTCGGTGAGACGTCCGATCGCCCGAGATGGCAGGCGTTGGCCGATCGCACTCTCGCGACCGTCGAGCGAATCTCGGTTGCGGCCACCATAGGCGCTGCTCTCGGGCCCCACGCTGCGACTAGCAGGCCTCGTTTGGACGAACTGCGCCTGGATGAAGAGAATTTGCGGGGGAGGCGCGATGATATGCCGGTTTTCCGACAAGGCGAGGTACAACTCCGTAAGGCTTCGACACACGCTATCGGCCTTCCGCCGCAGGCTGCGATTGACGCCTGCGACGGTGGGGGCGCCTGAGCCGAGCGCGCCGACGGTGTTCGCCATGTCCAGCGCATCCTTGGCAGCTACTTCGAGGTGCTTGTACACATCAGGCGGCATCACCGCCTTCGACTTCGCCAACGCGGTATGGAGGAGAGGATGGGAAGTGGTGGCGCCGGTGGACTGGTTGTTGCCCCCGAAGGTGGAATCGATGGGAGAAATTCCCGTCGCAGCGTTGGTGCAGGGTGACGAAGACACCGTGGTGACCGTTGTGGTCGCCGGTCTCGGGCGGTCGCCCGATGAGTTTGACGCGTTTCCAGCCCCGGACGCAGGCATGCGTCCAGTAACCTCCAGCCGACGGATCCGTGATTTCAGATCGTCCAATTCGTCCCAGACCGACGATTCAGCCGTCGTCGAGGCTGTGGATGCGGAGTCCGCAGATCGGTCTCCACTGCCGACTCCGGCGATGGATGCGGCATACTCACGTTCGTCCACTTGTGGGGGTGCCAGCTTATCATCGATAAGCGGAGATGCGCCCAGACGAGTTAGCGGCCTGCCGTTGATGCCTGTCCGAGGGCTCGACTCGATCACCGAAAAGCTTCTCGAATGACCGTGCGAATTCTCGCGACGGAGAACGCTCTGAGGACGAGGAACATTGAAGGTGGACCGCGGAGTGATCGAGGGCCGTTCCTCGTGGTCCGAGGTCTGCGACATCCTGCGCGCCCGGTAGTCGCCTGGAGGGGAAGACATGTGCCGTGCGCGTCGCCACACGTCTTCATCTACTTGGGGAGGCGATGAATTGAATTCGGCGGTATCGCGGCGGTGTACGGGAGAAGACTGCGTCACATCCGCGGGCATTGAATTGCGGTATTGGGAGAGGCGTGCCTATTTGGGGGGGGGGGGGGGACATTGTTAGCGAGAGGCCTGGTTACGAGGGGGTGGAAAAAACACGACGTGTCCAATAAAAAAAGAGAGAAATAGAGAGATGAAAAAAAAGAAAAAGAAAAAAAGAAGAAGAAAAAGAAAAAAAAAGGTCGAGCGTACTCTTCTTCTCTCCAATCTGTCTGCCGCCCTACTGTTCGTGGAATTCGATCGTGCCAATTTCAGAAACACATCCTCAGTGTTCTGCGCTGCGGGCGCATGCGCATCCCGTAAATCCTCCAGACCCCTGATGGTTCTGTCCTTCTCGCCGTATTCATCATCGTCGTCGTCGTCGTCGTCGTCGAAGCTGCTGAAGCTCTGTCTTCGCTTCATCGCGGAGGCAGTCCTCTGGATGTCTCTGTACCCCTGAGCGGTTCCGGTTCTCGAGGGAGTCTGGGCCAGTATTGCGTTGCTGCTCGCACTGCTGCTGCCATGGTCTCTGCTGTACGCTCGACTGGGCGTCGAAGGGACGGTGTAGTGGCCGTGGCTGTCCATTGTGAATCGTTTTCGAAAAGCTAGTGATGGGGGAGGACCAGCGCTTGTCTCTACACCATTACTACTGAAGCGGGCGGGAGCGCGTTTCTTTGGAGGAGTGGGCGAATGCGAACGAGTGGACGCGAGCGAGCTTGAAGGCCGCGAACTTGGGGTGGTGCAGTTAGCGCGGTGGAGATCGAAGCGACTGTCTTTCGCTGCGGAGGCGGAGGCGGCACTGGAGGTTGCGGGGGCGGCGGTGGTATTTTTTGGCGTCGGGAGGAGCGACCGGGGCGCGGCCGGGTTCGTGGTGGCGATGGGATGTGAAGGAGCGGGCGTGGGCTCGGACGGTGGATGGGAGACGGAAGGAGAAGAAGAAGAAGAAGAAGAAGTAGTGGCAGCAGGCGCTGTGCGACGACTAGGAAGTGGCCGGTGTGGAGGAGGGTGTGGTGCGGGCCTGCTAGCGGTGGCTGCAAGCGCAGACGAAACGGCGTTGGCGCTGGCTACGACGCTGGTGGGGGGCAGTCCGTCCGGCCGCGAGACGGGGCTGCTGTCGCTGGTGCTGCAGCTGCTATTATTGTGCGCTCTTCCGCTCAAGCGCCGGTCGCGTCCTGTGTTTGCGGCTCCGGCCCAGCCGTCGTGCGTTCCGGCGCTGCTGCTGCTGCTGCCGGCGCCGGCGTGCCCGGCAGCCAGCGGGTCGTGTCGCGCGGGGACGGTTGCCGGGCGACGCAGCCGGGGCTGCTGGAGACGGACGGCGACCCGGCTCGACGAGCTGCTGGCGACCGACGACGGCGACGACGACGTCCGCCGGTGCCGAGACGAGGCGGGGGCGGGCGGGGGCGGGGGACGTGGAGCGACAGAGCCGGCGGCAGGCCGGGGGAGCGGAGTGGGCGGGGGCGGCTGCGGAGTGGCCGAGAGCGACGATGCCCGCGATCGCGATGCTGTCGTGGCGGGCGGTCTTCCTGTCCTTGCAGATGGGCCGGCCGCTGCAGGAGCGGCGTGTTTGCGGCCAAGACGGCCAAGGCCATGGGGATTGCGCGCGCTCGATGCAGCAGCAGCAGGCGCGGCGGCGGCGGAGTGCGGAGCGCTGGCAGGCGGCGGCGGCGCTGCTGTCCCTCTGGGAGTCCTGTCCCTCGTCCCTCGTCCTCCTCCCACTGCGCTCCCTCCGCTCGCCACTCTGCCCCGACCCAGCAGCTCCCGGATCCGGCTGCTCCTGCTGTCGCTGCTCCGGCTGCTGCTGCCGCTGCCCATCCTGGTTTCCCTGCTCGCCATCGAGCCCCATACGGCCCCGGTCGGCCGTGGTCCCAAATCCGTTTCCTGCCTTCGCTCTCGCCTCCCCGTCTTCGCGCGGCTTCCGCCTGCAGGCTTCGAAGAAACACAACCACACAGACCGAAGCCCCGCGGCACTCTGTCCCCACCCAGAAAGAAAAAACTCAACACCCCTCCCTCCACCGTCGGAATGTTCTGCGAGACCGCGGATATCTTCTCCCTCTTCTTCTCCCCCCGTCGGCCCTCGTCCTGTCTGCTTCCGTCCGCTCGCACTGCGTCCTGGCAAAGGCAAATTCGACGATCCACCGCCGCGCCGCCGTATGAAGACGCTCGAGGGAAGCGCACGGGTGTTCGGTTCTGCCCGTGTCCTTGTCTGTGTCGGCGTCCGTGTGTGTGTGTGTGTGTCCGTGTCGAAAACAGATTTCTCGTCAACGGACTTCGCAGAGGTGGCGACGATGATCCGCCCGATCGATTGAGCGACGGAGGGGGGGAGTGGGAAAAAAAAAAACCAGTTTGAAAGCGGAAAATGAAATGAGCGCCGCTGCTCTAGATTCGATTTCCTCCTCCCCTCTCTCTATCTCTCTCCTCTCTCTTTCTCCGCGTGCGGAAATGGGGTCACAAGGGTTCACCGAGGGGGGAGATGTTGGTTTCCGAAAAGTCGGCCACCTCTCTCGTAAGCTGGCAAACAACGAACCAGAGAGTTGGAGCAAGACGATGTTACTAGTAACTACTACGTCGAGAGGATGCAGCCGCTGGAGAGTCCGGCCCCGGAGAGACTTCTTGCGCTGCTCGCCGCTACATATTGCGTGGAGATCCGCCGTCGAATCGTGTCTCGCCCTTTCCCCCCCTCTCTTCTCTCCGGCTGCGCGCGGGGTGGGCCCATTCCTGCCCCCGTCCTCTTCCCCTCCGAAAAAAAAAAAGCGATACCGAGCAGTGGGGGACAGACTGCCGCTGCGACATACCCAGATGCTATCTAGCCAGCAGCTCTGCAGAAAGGACTGCCTCCGATTGCCGGACCTCGCCCCTCACGTTCCGTCCCAGGTTCCTGCAGGGCACACATGAGCACATCACCTCCCCCTCCCGATCGTCCATCTTTCGCATTCCCCCCCCAATCACGGTCTTTCCGCGTCGCCGTTGTCGTCATCCATCGAGGATCAACATCCACATCGTCCACTCCTGTGCAAGTACATACATATGATACGCAGATATCAACACGACCCAGCCATCCCGAGAAGACGAAACTCTGCGCCCTCGACTACGGAACCCCCCGCTAGTAATGCTCGGCATCGGACCATCCAGAAGCGCTTCCAGCGCAGAAACCCCATGGCCCCGTCCCTGCCCCTGAACCACCACTGTTCATCTCCTTCCTAAATCACAATCCGGGCTTGTGTGTATCTATTCTAGCCTCCGTTTCCAGCCCTCGAAGCGAGCGAGCTTGTTGGCAGGCAGACTAGATATCCTGCGATCGAATTTCGTTTCGGGAAAAGGCCCCACCCCACCCCCATGCTGCTCCTGTCGGGCCAGTCCGTCGGAGATTGCGAGTTCGCGCGCGTTGCCGTAGCTACGATCCCGACCTCCGACCTTGCCGGAGCGGAAGGCGGATCAACGCGGAGGGAACGATAAACAAACAAACAAACAAACAAACAGAATCATGTGCAACAGCCAGAAGGATAGACGGAGAAGCGAGGGAGGCAGAGCAGAGCAGGCCTGATTCCTCATGCAAGACATGGCGGACTCTCTAATTCTCCTTCGCCTGCGCGGTGCACGACCTCAACGCTAGATATCGTACGTACCGACATGCGTGCGTATCATACATACTTACATACATACGCTGGCGGAGGGGATTGGCGACAAGGACTCGTCGACATGTAGATGAATGGGCCTAGGTCTAGGTGCATATATACCGCAACCCACTCTGCTCCGTGATGTCCGCCGCCCTGCCCACGGCCAGCTGGACGAGAAAGTGAAAGAAAAGAATTTCACTTCCGTCCTTCTTCCCCCCCCGCGCCGGGACAGGCGGAAGGCCCGCCATCGATGTCTGCAGAGAATCCAGCCCAATCTATCCGGACGTACGGTTCGCATCGGGGTTTTGCTGCGCCCCCTCCCCCATCCGTCCGGGCGCCGAATGTGCAAGAGAGACATTGGAGGTTATGCAGGCGCCTGATGACGGGCTTTCTCCTATCCGCGGAGGGGAGAAGCGTGCCTGTTGTTTGTGCACTCGTTCGTTGTTCGCCCGACACCCCGTGCACGGCTATCCGCGCGGCTGCTCGGTGCGCTCGCATTCTCTTTCTTTTGAGGGGCACGGGGTACTGCTTGTTGGCAGACGATGGATCCACGGATGCTGGGAGTTCTCCACTCTGGATCGCTGTCGTGATCCGCCGTGTATGTAGTGGCTGCGGTTGATAGATCCTCTATCTATGTACAAAGTATGTAGATACGAACCGCGCTGTGGCTACCCGTCGCCATGATCGCTAGTCCTGCACTTTCCCACCGTGGGATGACATCAGCAACCGGGCCATACATAGTCTACCATGCGTCCAAAATTAATTGGGATATAACTATACGTGGTGGTGGTCAGCCGAGCGAAAGAGGACATAGATATCTTGGATTTGTTTTTTGGAGGTGTTTTTTTTTTGGAAATTTTTTTCTAACCGCGGCATCGGTGACGATCGATCAGCGCACGCAAAAATGTATCACACTCCGGCACCCATGTGTATATCTAGGTATGTATACGCAGCGATAGCGAGCGCGATCGCAGCCCTCCTCGAATCAAGCGGCGACGGGGCGAGGGCGGAAACGCGAGGTGGTTGGGGCGGACGGACGGACGGACGGGACGGGTAGATGTGTATGTAGGGCGCGGAGTGTGCCGTACCTGCATCCGGCAGCCTTCCTTCCTTCCTTCTTCCTTCCTTCTGCGAGAATCGCACTTGTCGACCGTGGTGTTTCGTCCCGTCCGCTGGATCACTATTGGCCCATGTCCCCACCCCCCCCTCCCCTCCTGTTTGTTCCAGGGTAGGACGGACGGTGGTTGGTAATTGGTGGCTGGTGGCTGGGGGTCATAGGTCGTCACCCGCGCGGATTGTTGCGTGCGGCGGGTTCGTGCTGATGCCCAGAGTGCGTCCCGCCAGCCGGCCGGTGTCTGCCATTGGTTGGGCGTGTCGTGGGCAGGCGCACGACGGGATCGCATAGGGGTCGGCGGGTAGATGGCCGCCGCGCAGTAGTCGGTGTGCGGAGACACGTACGTAGCTGAGCGCCTCTCGCCGAAGGTGCAAAAACATACGCGCGAGTGCACAGCTCCATCCGCTGGTGTCGCACCGACTGCGGATCGGGGATATGTATCTGCATGGAGTTGGTCGCCGGTTGCTCTCCGCTGGATAGCGGCTAACTGCCGCGCCCGCGAATGTTTGTTCTGCAGACGCCTGTTGGTTGGGACACCTACTGTCAGCTGGGAAACATTGCTGCGAGCGGAGTAGGTGCCCATAGATATAGCATGCGCGCACCTGTATATACCGAACCCCCTCCGCATGCCGGCTGTCACTGCCCATCACTCGCGTAATGTTGACGCCCAGTGGACGCGAACCTGAATTGCACATTGCCAGGATCTAGATAGGGCGCATGCAAAAAAAAAAAAAATGTAGTCGTTGACGTCCGAGCAGATTTCCTTCCGAGTGTGTTCTCGCTTTGTTCGGTGTGGTAGAGACAGAAGACGCGGAAGCTCACTACTCTACAGCTCTACGGGACGTGGAATGGTTCGCGTGAAGGAGACGACGGAAAGGGAAGGGAAGAAAAATTAAAAAATTCTAACAGATCCGTCTACAAATACACACTCCTTCCCCTCTAGGGGGCCTCTCCGCCGCTGCCGACGGCGGCGGACGAAGACACCCCCTGCCTCTTGCGTTCCTGCCTCCGAGCACGGCTCTTCTTCGCCGTCTTGGGGAGCCTTGATGAACTCGGGCCGCTCTGACTCAAGCCATCGCCCTCCAAGGCTCCGCCAGAGTCCGCCCGGGCCGTCGAGTCGAGAAAGGTCTCAGGCGTGGGCTCGAGAGGAGTTTCCTGGGTCTTCTCGAGCGGTCCGGGTGGGCGGTTGTTGACGGTGTGCGCGGCGTCGTCGAGAGATCCGGGTCCACGGCTAACGAAACCCTTCAGCTTGGCGGTGGTACCTTTGCGGACCTGTTCCGTCCCGTCAGTGAGCCTCACCGGCACCAGCGCACAGTAAAGCTTACCCGTATGAGCACAACCTCCTTGTTGGCCTGTGGCGATTTCGTACCTGCTGCCTCCTCTGCCTCGACGGTCGCGTCGGAGTCCCGCTCGAGCTCCTCCTTCGATCCCTTCTTTTCTTTGTCTCCCCTGGGGTTCCCCACGCCCTCGGTCGCCGATGTGGACGACCCTTCGGAGCCGGAATCGGAGGCGCAATCCAGCAGCTTGAGCTTATATATGTCACCCTCGCGCTCGGTGATCTCAAAGGTCATGCCCTCTGCGATTCCGGCCGGGGGATCGCCCATTGCGCTGGTTCCCATTTTGGTGGCATCCGTGCTGTGTTGTGTCTTCTGTTTCTTGATATCTACCGGCTCCCGTCTCGGCAACGACCCGGGTTCGCCGAAACCGGTTGCCCAGAAATCGCGACGCCAAAGCGCTCCATCCTTCCTTGCGCGAGGCCCCCCCCTCGGATTGGACTTCTTGCTCATCAGGGCAACATTCCCACGTCGGGGGCCGGGCGGGCTCGGGGTCGAGGAACCGAAACCGTCCGCAGATCGGTCGGTAGGTGACCCATCGCCTTTGTTCGCGACGAGTACCATTGGCTTACTCTCTCGGGATGTCGTGCTCGTGTCGTCGGCGTTGCTACCATCACTCGACGTGTCGGATTCCTGCGTCCCCGATTTCCCGAAACGACTAAGCCCGACATCAAACTCATAGCCTCCAGGGTAACCAGGCTCCGGGGCGTCGTTCTGCCCGGGCTTCTCCACCCCTAAACGATCGGCCAGGTCTCCAAAGACGGTGAACATGCTGTCGATAGTGGCGCTCTTGCTCTCTACATACCATTCCTGGAACTTGCGATTCACAAACATAGCCTCACCCATCGCACCCGCATTGCGGCTGAATAATCCCATGAGCTGGCACAGGCGCTGCCTCTCTTGCGTGATAGCCGCGGGGCCAACGACGATGTTGCGTCCCGCCAGGCGGTAATTGAGTCCGAGCCTGTTGGAAGCTCTGAGGCTGTGCTCGAGGACCCCGAGATGGGTCGAGATCTCCCTGTCTTCCCTACTCTTGCCGCCGTCGGAAAGCGCCCAAGTGACGAAGCGGTCAAGGTACTTCATGTTGTAGCTGATCTCACTGAGGCGGGGGAGCTTGTACTTGCTGTAGAACGTCAAACCATCAGTTCCAAAGTCCAGCTTTACCAAGCAGCTCTGGAGATGCTCGACCCTCTCTTTCAGTGGCAACAGGGTGCTCATCTCGTGTCGCAAGCGCTCTTCGTCCGTGGACACGCCAGGGTTGTAGCCGTATTTGATGGACAGGTATTTGCTAAAGCCGCGATTTGGTCCCTCAGGCGCTGACTGTCGGGCGATCTCCGCGAGCGCGGCCATGAGTGCGAACTGGATATCCGCGGCTGCAGACAGAGTTTCCAGGTTGCTCCTGATGGCGCGGGTTTGGTTCTCGTCTGGTCCGCTGTCGCTAGCGCAGGGCTCGTCCGTCGCACATTCGACGCTCTCGTTTGTGATCGGATCGCTCTCGACCGGGTGTTCGTTCTTCGCCATGTCTTCCTCGGAGTGCACGGCTACCTTTCAAAGATGTATGATTCGGAGTGGAATGGAAGCGACAGGTGCAGTGGACAATCTGGAGGAGGGGTGAGAAGGGATAATGGGTCGCGAGATGAGTCGTGGCAGGGTCGGGGGTTTGCGGTTGGGAAGGTTGAGTGGTAGTCGCAGCAAGTGCTGATAGCTGCGACGATGCTGCGGGGAGGGGGGGCGTGGAGAGAGAAGTTGTTGGGAGGGAAGTCCTGTGCTTGGTTTTGTGTGTAGGAAGGAGGCGAACTTCAGCATCAACAATGGAATGCATAGATTTTCACTCGGTGGCGAAGTTTGCTGACTGCACGGCCACAATGGGACTGGTGAGGACGACAGTACGACGACCAGCCGGGCAAAGGCAGCAACCCCCATGGTCGCTGGAACACCTAAAGCGTTCGATCACGTACATAGGTCAAGTCGCGGGAAGCAAAGGAATCCAAGGTTCCTGGGGAGAAATACCGATACAGCCGTCCGGGAATCACGCTAGAATCCGGACTGGGCCCAGAAACGCCAACAAACGGCCTGCTGCAAGTTTCTTATTAAAAACGGATCACTGTTTCACTGGCCAATAGTGCATACCCCGCGTGGGCCAAGAAGCGGCCCACTGCTGAGTGCTAGAGGTGTCCCTACACGACCTAGATGCGGAAGCATCTATTCAAGAGCTGCCCGCACTGAGAACGCCAGCAGAAAATCCTGTGGGGGAGGTGCGGAGGGAGACAGGGAGAGGTAAGGACCAGTTCAAAACCCAGGACCTTCTCGCCGGCGAGCGACGCAGCCAGGCGATCTTCGATCTCCTCGCCGCCACGGATGTGGGGAGGCTAGCCCCGAAGCCGGCTGAGGAAGACGCCCAGAGTGAGGCATCCGAGTGGGAACTCCGGGAGCGGAATGGGAGGGAAGAGGAGTAGGAAGTTGTCTTTTGACTGGGCTTTTGTTTTGTCTTCCCTCCGTAATTTCTTTGGTGCGCTCTATCTCCCTCGGGACGAGCCGGGGAGGAGGCAAACCCTAGGGCACAGATGTATAGATTCGCCAAATGCGAGTTTAGGGTAAATGCGGTGAGGTAAACGATATAAATGCGCTGTAATTGCTGTGCCAAAAGGCGTATATTGAAAGCGTCCTACAAGTTCTGGCGCCTGTGATGGGCTCGGTGTTATCGGGCGCGGACCATGGGGTGGTGAGCGCTAGGGCAGAGCCAGGCGGTTACCTGAGCAGGGCGGTGTTAGGTATTAGGAGACTTAGACTTCATCGCCACAACCTTCACACGTCACGACAAAAGCACACTGCCGGCGGCTCCCTCGAGGCAATATTTCTGTTGGATATGAACATTCTAAATCGCCAAAGCTCCAAGCCCATGAGCTCAATATCAGTATTTAAAAATGCCTCCGCGCAGTCGGAGAAGGAAAATAATAGAATTGTGAAAATGCCAAGAATTACAGTCCTACACCGTACATCACTCGCTCCGCAGCTGCTTTACCGCACATACGATGACCGGATGTGCTGCTGAAATGCGGCGTCCGCATTTGACGAGATGAGACCGGCGGGAGAAGAGGACGCTGCTCCGATCCCGCTACCGCAGACAGGAAAGGGGTGTTTTATCGACATAGTCTACATAGCTACGTAGGCTGCATGCGATTAGTGAGTAAACAAACAAAAAACCCGACCACTGTGAGATATAATACAATAGCATCACAAAAATCTGGAAATTAATTACAATTAAGAAGCAAACCATAAGTAAAGTCTTAAGGTCATTTGAATTGATCCTTTGGGCATCTGTGGTCTTGTCTACTGTGCGACAATGTCCTTATTCTGTGCACCTTACCTTCGCACTCTCCCATCACCACCCCCCTTCTCTCTGTTCCTCGTACTTTGAAACACCCTACATCCTTTTGCTCATCTCCCTCCTCTCCATAATAACTCCTTCCCCCCGAGAATGCTCAATCCTCATCAATACAGCCATTCTTCTTACTTGTATCCGCTAGAGGACGCTTCATCTTCAACATCCATCATGGCTACCATCCATTCCAGCCATGACTCAACCAACGCCGGACGCAGGTCGAGTGTCGATTCCACTCGCAGTGAAACTTCGCCTCGTGAAGCCGGTGCTGATTCTGGAGATCGTGCCCATCGCTCCTACACTGGCATTTACTCCATCACCAATGCTCACCTCCTTGAGCTCCTCAAAGACAATCCCGGTACGCATTGTGTGGTTATGCTTTGAGGGCTGATGCTGATACACCACTGTTTTCGCAGGAATCCACTACAACGACATCCTTCGAGAGTTGTTCCAGAGGCTTGGAGTCAAACTTATCTCCACCGCCCCTGCCAAATACGATCGAACTTCCAGGGCTAGCACCCAAGAGATCAGGGTCTGTGCCAGGGACAGAAAGGTTATGATCGCCGCCATCTCCTCATTGGGTGAAATGGGCCTACCGTTTAAGAAGTTGAACGACAATAAGTTGTCCGAGATGCCTTCCTCGAAGAGCTCGGCCCATGCTGGCGGCGATCCGGGTCGCGCGAGACCTGACGACGAAGACAACCGTCAGTCATATGACGGTCACCTTTCCAACCTTGTCGGAGAGTTCCAAGGGTTCGATATCACGGCCCCGACCAAGCCTCAGCAAACGGCTCAAGGAAATCCTTGGCTCTCGGCTGAGTACGATGTCTTCGCCGGCCGGTCGGTGTCCGGGGGCCCCTCCGGACCACGTTCCACCATGTCAGTAGAGGCTCCCGATAAAGCCGAGATGGAGCAGCCACGGGACTCGGGTTCTGGTATCAAGTCGAAATCGCCCCAGAATCTCGAACCCCACGGTGAGCAGAACCGTTTTCGCGACATCCAGAGCGTTGATGACTATAAAGTGCCTCCTCCGACCCCGTCCAATACCCTCGCGGCTGCGTTCCGATCCATCAGCGACGAATATCCGGCTATCGCTAGGTACTTGGAGAGGCACGGCAAACATCCCACCGAAAAGGGCGCTAATGTCTTGGCCCCGAAAAGCAATACTGAGTGGAATGTGCGGGATCGCCCAGGTAGCCCAGCCCAGACCAAAGAGAAATATCTTGTTCCACAGCGGCGCATGAGTGATATCACAGGACGCCCAAAGCTTCGGCTCGATACTATGCCTGGCACAACGGCCCGTTCTACGGAGGAGGCTGATGCACCTCTAGCCTCTGTTGTTATCGCGTCCGATAGACTCACTGGAGCTTTCCCGCCGTCCAACTTTTCAGCCGTCAACACGGACCAGATATGGGGGACTTATTCCGGGGAACAGCAAGGTTTCGGGAACCGGATTATTTCCGATGATGCTATGCTTCAAATTCTTGCACAGGAAGGAGGATACCACTCCACCGGAATATCTGGTGTTGGCGGAGGAACCGCCGAGGCAACCTCTGATGATCGCTTCGGTCAGAATTTCACCTACGCTCTGGTCCCAACGGAAAATCCGGTCGAAGCTGGCCCTTCTGCGGCTGCATCCGCTTTTCCCATCCGCTTCCTTCCCTCTAGCCCTGAGTCTTCGGTTCACCCACGACAACCCGGTTATCTTTATTCTTTGAACGACCAAGCCGTTCCCGGTTATTTGAAGGAGAATCGCCACCCTCGCTTCGAACCCGCCATGGGTACCGAACAAGTCTGCCGGGGCTATAGGAATGGTGGATATTCCACTCAGTCCCCGACACGTTTTCCAAGGCCTGGATACCAAGGAATTGCCCGTCCACCTGCGCCAAGGGTTCCTCCGGTTGAGACTACGAGCGTCTACACCATGCAGCCGCAAGCAGCTCCGGCGGAAGCCTACATGAAGGACTTCAACGCGGACGGCTTTTACTCGTACTATCTCAAGGCCATTCCGCTGACGGGTCCGCGTTTTATACGGTAGACGAAGATACCCTGATTTGGCCGGGAATGCTTGGGGGCTGGATCCCGTTTCTCAGCGATGCTGTTTGTTTTGCTTTGATGGATCTTGCCATCAGTGATTGACTATGCTCTGTGACTTTTTGCTTTTCTTTACGATTGATTGCTTTCTATGTACACCTACGATTCTTACCTCTATTCCTTTTGGCGGGGGCATGGCGCCTGGACTTGGGTGGTGTTCCTCTACCTTTGGAGTTCTTCGTTTGATTTTCGGGGGGAAAGTGAAATATTCACTCTGTAATTACCAAAGCAGGCATTGGTATGGAATGAAGACCCTCTGTTACATCTACATACCTCCCGGAGCAATAAACTCCCTTCCGGAATGCGACTGTTCTGGGACAATCGTGTGCTGTCCTGAGCTCCAGGCTGGGAATGTACACATGATAACAAGCGTCACGGGCACGCAAGAGGGTAGCCTAAGGGCTCCGGGCACAGTCTGGCCGGCATCGCAGCGCAAAACGTTCTGCAAGAAGCCGACCAGGCGGGCTTCAAAGGAGCGGGACCGTCGGCAATCGACTGGTTATATACAGACGCCAGTGTCTCACATTGCGCCTCATAACGAATGGCTCGGATGCGCTTCGGCAGCGTAATCTCACTGCGAGAACCCCACTTCGGCATGCTCGCCTGCCTCCTCCGGACGCGCAACCGTGCCTGCTGCATCGCACCAAGGATCATGCATGTTCGGCAAATGCCGGCGGGCCTCCGGAGTCGTAGCTATCCGATACGAGCCGGCCAAGGAGCTGGGGCGCCGGGGTGGGTGGGTTGCCCCCTTAGGTGGTTCCTATATACTCTACCGTGCTGTATTCGTGTTCGTACGCTCTTAACCACGAGCCCACCTCGACCTCCACTCCCTCCAGTAGTATCCGCGGCTACTGCTATCTCTCGCCCCACTCACACTTTCCCTCGTCTTGCCAACTCGAATAACGAATACGCTCGGTGCCTTGACGGGAAACAGATTAATGGCACCCCGCAGATCCCACAAGAAGTCGCGAACTGGCTGCCAGAGATGCAAAAGGCGCAGAATAAAGGTATGTGACTTGCATATTCAATTTGCTATGGCCGGTTGCGAATATGGGCCAATCCCCAGAAAGAAAGAAAAAAACCCAGACATCAAAATGTGCAAGCCCCAACTGCAACGGCATTAGTACCACCTCACGCATACATATATCTATGTGCAGCACATCTGCTAACTGCCTTGCTTCTCGAAAAGTGCGACGAGATCCATCCATCGTGCACTAATTGCGTCAAGCATGCCATCGTCTGCGATTTCTCGTTGCCGCCGGACGAGCAACGCGCGGTTTTGCGAGAGCTTCAGTCGGCGCCGCGGGTTGCTGCTGCGGGACAGATGATGTCGCCGGAGTCGGTCGCTTCGTCTCCGGCGTCGCATTTGGTGTCCCATCGTTCGCCAGCACCTGCGGCCCAACAGCCATCGAACATGCCGGCACTGGGGCGGATCATTTCCGATAACATGCCTTCTCCTGCCCCATCGCCCCAGGTTCACCACCAGCGCTCGCCAGGAGTGCATGGTCATGGCGCTGTTCCAAGAGCAACGTCAAGGTCACCTTCAATGTCTCCCGCTACACCTTCATCAATGATTGAGCCCAGTAGTGGTGGTGGTGGTGGTGGTGGCCATACTACCAGCTCTCCATATCTCCACATCTCTGGTGGCAAAGTGTCGCCCGGTCAGGCGCTGTCACCGCCGCCCTCGTCGGTGTCTTCGTCCTTTGCAACGCCAACGAACCAGCTAGTGCTGCCTTCCTTTCACACAGGGTTACTGAATGGGCACCAATCTGCTATTAACATGCTCGACCTCACGTTGATGCACCACTGGTCGGTCAAGGCCGGGGTGACGATCACCAACCACACCCATATCAAGGAATTATGGCGTGTACAGGTGCCTTCGCTAGCCACCCGCCATCCGTTTCTAATGCACGCACTGCTCGCTATCTCGGCACTGCATCTTAATCACGAGAACGCAGAACCCTCCAAGAGCAATTTGTATCTCTCGACTGCCTCACAGCATCACGAATACGCCGTCCGTGGTACGGCCGACTGCCTTGCACATATCTCCCGCGATAATTGTGACGCCCTAGTCGTCTCCTCATGTCTGGTAGTAATCTACTCCTTCATAACGTCCCGCATCGACGAAGTCGGCAGTCACGGCCCCTCTCAGATCGCCTCCTGGGTGCCCCTCCTCCGTGGTGTCCACAGCATTCTCAAGCAAGTATGGCACTGGGTGAGCGACGGGCCGCTCTCTCCCCTGCTCCACCAATACAAACGCACGACTTCCGACGACCGCCTCGATCCCGAGGCCGAGCGCATAATCCAGAGCCTCTACGGTCTCTGCAGGGACCGCTCGCTCCCAGGCTCCAACGAGCTCTCAGATGCCGCCACCTCGACCGCTTACATGACAGCGATCGCGGGGCTCCGCAGATCCTTCACGATAGTAGCAGAGGGGGAGTCGAGCGATGGCAACATCTTCGTGTGGCTCGTGGACGTCAGCGCCAAGTATGTCGAGCTGCTCGCCGAGCATCGCCCCCGCGCCATGGTGATCTTCCTGCATTTCTGCGCCCTGTTCTCGCTCGCCGAGGGGTTCTGGTGGTCGAAGGGAAGCGCTCTGTTCGAGCTGAGGAAATGCGAACAGTATTTGACCGAGGAGTGGCTTCCGTGGATCGAGTGGCCGAAACAACGGATCCTTACCGGTGAGATCGGGCCGGAGTTCCCGTCGTTCACTAGGCTCGGGAAGACGGCGAGGGGCAACTCTCCCCGCCCGAGGAAATTGGCCACTCAGCCACCATCACCTCCTCCTCCACCCCCACCTCCAGTAGAAGCAGCGCCGCCGCCGCCGCCGCCACCAACGCCAACATCAGCAGCGCCCGCAACACCACCGGCACTACCGTCGGCAGTAGCAGCGCCGCCACCACCACCACCAACAATGGCGGTCCTGGAGTGTCAAGACGTGAAGTGAACTGCTATCTGTTATCTGTTTACCTCTTCATTCATATCCCCTACTCCACATATGGGCGCCTGGTGCTTTCGGATTTGTCTTATATTTGTTATGCTTTCCTATGCCTGTAAGAGTAACTACATAAGTACATACTTTGAAATCTTCGTTCCTTCCTTCCCCCACCCCCCACCCCCCACCCCCACACCCCCCCCTCTTCCATTCCCGTCTAAAAAAAACACGACAATGACTCGAGCCCAAAGAGTAGAGAGGGTGAAAAACATGAATATCATATTGCTAATCGTCGGCCCTTACCTTTTACCTTTTTACCTGAATTGAAGAATAGAAAGATGCTAATATACAGTAAAAAAAAGGAAAAGGGGGGTAGAAATCGAAGGGGGAAAAAAACGTATGGACGAACGGGTGGGCTGAAAGAAGACAAAGAGGTGTCACCCTCATCTCATCCTGTCCTATCTGAGTGTTCATCAAATCGAAAAGGGATATGTAAGTACTCGAATAATGGCGTGAAAATGGACCCCCCCCCCCCCAAAAAAAA